>Ga0316204_10000212_pt1 | contig 236037 bp, 209 predicted proteins | sample 6monrhotite_MG_2_FD_205661 | JGI IMG/M metagenome (GOLD analysis project Ga0316204, IMG submission 205661) | Microbial mat bacterial communities from mineral coupon in-situ incubated in ocean water Damariscotta River, Maine, United States -... | ecosystem: Environmental > Aquatic > Marine >...
AGGGGAATCTGCGCCTGGAAGCCGGCCACGGCTTCTTTTTTCTGTATTTTCACTCATAACTTTGGTTTTGGTTATGAGTGGTATACTGGCTGTAACCGTCTTTAGCTACCGAAGGTTGTGTTCAACAGAGTATTGGGGGCAATACTATGTCAATCGTTCGAAACTAGTTAAGTCCGGCAACATGCCCATATAAAGGTTTGGCAAAGGCCTACCCTTAAAATTTGCTTTTACATTTTTTGAATTTAAAATCCCAGGAGTTGGCAAAATCAATCCAATGTACAGCTTCTCCTGCATTGTTGTAAACAAATGCCGATTGTCCAGTGCCTTCTCCAATGTTTGCGTTTTGAAGAAATTCTACCAAATCAGTATCGAATCCGATTATTGGTGAGGCAATGTCTTTTGAGTTTTGCATATCCTGATAGATTATTGACTTAGAGTAAATTTACATCAACAGCAGGGTTGAAAATAATTTAGTCGATAAAGCAATCCATTTAGTCGACAACACTCAGTCCTCATCGAATTCCTCAATCATATCGGATACAACAGGGCATAAAAAAAAGTGGTCCGCTGATTGGAGACCACTTTTCCCAGGAATTGACTTAAGGTTTCTATCCCTAACAGAGTATTGGGGGCAATACTATGTCAATCGTTCGAAACTAGTTAAGTCCGGCAACATGCCCATATAAAGGTTTGGCAAAGGCCTACCCTTAAAATTTGCTTTTACATTTTTTGAATTTAAAATCCCAGGAGTTGGCAAAATCAATCCAATGTACAGCTTCTCCTGCATTGTTGTAAACAAATGCCGATTGTCCAGTGCCTTCTCCAATGTTTGCGTTTTGAAGAAATTCTACCAAATCAGTATCGAATCCGATTATTGGTGAGGCAATGTCTTTTGAGTTTTGCATATCCTGATAGATTATTGACTTAGAGTAAATTTACATCAACAGCAGGGTTGAAAATAATTTAGTCGATAAAGCAATCCATTTAGTCGACAACACTCAGTCCTCATCGAATTCCTCAATCATATCGGATAAAATAGGGCATAAAAAAAAGTGGTCCGCTCATTGGAGACCACTTTTTTTCAGGAACTGAACTTAAAATTTCTAACCCCTATTAACACAGTATTGGGGGCAATACTTATGTCAACCGTTCGAAATTATTTAAGTCCGCCAACATACCTATGTGAAGATTCGGCAAAGGCCTGTCTTTAAAAATAGCTTTCACTTTTTTCAATTGTGCATTCCACGTGGCTGCAAAATCGAGCCAATGCACCATTTCTCCTGCGTAGTTACACACAAAGGCTTCTTGCCCTGGACCTTCTCCAATATTTGCTTTACGGAGAAATTCTACGAGGTCAGGATCAAGTTCTAATGAAGGGGATGAAGGGGATGAAGGGAAGATAATGTTCTTTGAAGTTTGCATATTCTTTAAGACGATTAACTGATACAAATTTACATTATTTTATCCTTGCTACTCAATTTTGTCGATGAAATACCCAGTTTAGTCGACAATCTGCATTTTTTATCGAAACTACGAGGCATAAAAAAAGTGGCCGCTGTGAGGTGGCCACTTTTTTCCAGGAACAAGACTTGAATTTCAATCCCTTAACGTAGCATTGGGGGGCAACCTACGTTATCCGTTCTAAAGCATTCAAGTCCGGCAACATACCAAAATATAGTTCCGGCAGGGGCCTGTCTTTAAACAGAGCCTTCACCTTTTTTAGCTGAGCATTGACGTAAATCGCATAGTACAACCAGTGCACCAAATTGCCTTCGTAGTTCACCACATACGCAGTTTGTCCGGGGAGATCTCCTATGTTCGATTTTTTTAGGAATCGCAGTAGATCCGTGTCCAGGTTGGCGGCAGATTGGCTTATGTCTTTTGTCGATTGCATCAATTGTAAATTTGATGACACAAACGTACATCAACATAGGAGCTTGGAAATTCAATTCTCGATGAAACGGATTTTTCTTCGGCAAGCGGATTTAATCCTAAAAATCGGTCGGAGCAACCTCGTCCCACACGCGGTCAAACCCCTCGGTATTCAGCCATTCCTGCTGGTAGGTCGCCTCTAAAATGGCCGCAATCCGTGGCTTGAAGTCTGTCAAAATACCTTCTGCTTTAAGATAGGTTACGGCCTGTTCAAAGGAGTTGAGCATACTTTGGTAAAATGAGTCCTGTCGCACCGGTTTCCGAGCACAATAGGTCTGTGCTATTTCCAGGTTGTAAAGCATAATGTCGGCCACAAGCGCTGGTTCTACCCCCAAGGTCAGAAAATGCTTGATGTGCTTTTGCGCGACCGATCTGCGCGCTTTGGGCTTGCGCCTACCTGCCGGAAAATACTCTTTGCCAATCTTAAATTTGGCTTCTTCTACCAGCTTGTCTTCTTTGGGATTGAATACAAAATTGTAGTAGACCTGTACGGGTTTGAACCGATCGTACAAGTCTAGCAACTGCTCTTCCAGCTGCTCCTTTTCCAGGGTGTTGAGGTATTTCTTCAGGGCACGTTTGCTCATGACTGGCCCAAAACTAAGCCTTTTCCCGCAGGTGTTTGGTGTCGTGTGCTTACTCCCACAACTTCAACAGATCGCTCATTCCGCCCCAGAACAGCCATAGGGAAAGCAGCAAGAGTCCAATCGCCAGGGCCATTTCCACAGGACGTTTCGATTGTGTAACCGAATAGAAGGCACGCACCAACAGGTTGGAATCTGACCAATCTTTTTCCACGTCCCATTCCCCATTGCGATCGGTCCGGCTTTGCATCGGATTACTGCCCAACTCAAACTCCCGTTTTGACAAAGCCAAAATCTCAAATGCCACAAACGGCCCTTTAGTACCTGTTGCTTTTAAGGCATATACCGTTAGTTTTCCACACACCTCTTTCCCCTTCTTTGAAATCCACTTCTTATTAATGGAATAACTAGTCCGCCTGCCCTTTTGGATTTCGTTGAACAAATGCTGGTCAATGCTGATATAATCTGTGTGTGTGATTTGATCAAAAGTAAGTTTGGCTATTTCCTCTTCGGAATAACCCAGAAAATGATGCATCGCTGAATTGATAACCACCGGTTTTCCTGTGTCAGAGGTAATTCCCCTGGGCAAGCTGGAGTGAAACAACCAAGCCCGCATAAAATTTGTTCCACCAGTAAATTCGGCTTCATGCCAATTGTAAGTTGTGTGCCTTATCATTTGCTTTTTTTAATGAACACCAACATGCAGACTCCAAAAGCAGCGTGCCGCATTTCGTCTTTAAGGGGAAACTGTTGTGTGTGATCCTATAAGTAAAACGCAAAATAGTGGCTAAGGTGACAAGCACGAACGTGCTCTATCAGCCGCTAAGGGCGGTGGAGCATTTGACAAGATCAAAGAAGGACGTGAAGCTAAAGGAAACTTGGGCGGAGCTTCTTTGATAATGTTGTAAATCTTCTAACCAACATTTGCGCTCACCTTTCAGTCAACATCTAGCGGCTCTAGCTCTTCGTCAACCCTATTGAAATAGAGCAAGTCTCCTTATAAGGTTTTTGCTGTAGATGTTCGAGCCTTGCCCCCCCTCTCGCTACTGAAGAAAAAGGTTCGCTTCAATGGTCTTCTCTTATTGAGACAAAAAATAATTAACCTAATACTTCGCCCATCTCGTGTCCCTTTTTTGTCTGGAATACTTCTATCTTTGCTTCCAATATTATCATGACAGTACCAGACCTCTTACGCAAAAGCAAAGCCACCATTTGGGCACTGTTGATTCTTTTTAGCGGATTGACAGTGGCACTGCCTGTGCTCGCTTCTACTGATCTTGGCTATACATGGGCCGATGTAGATGGAAACAAAAAAGAAGCCGAGGAAAGCAGCAGTGAAGAAGTCAAAGAATCAGAAAAGGAAAATGGGCGGCATGGCATTGATTCAGGAAATGGGCTAGCCACGATTGCAGGCTCCCAATTTGCTGGATATTTCAACTTCTGGGTACTCCTCATTGATTTACCTGACAATTACCACCGTTCAGGTGGCTCTGCACTCTATCTATTGCACCAACAACTGGTGTTCTACCACTGATCTTCTTAAGTCCCGCTCAGGGACTATTCCCGGTTAGCTTCCAGCTGACTTAACGACCCGTTTCCAGCGACTCGGGTGTTTACGAATTTAACCTAAAAAAGTACGTTTTATCCAATTGCACCGCATGCAGGTTCCCACTGTCTTGGTTCTGAGGCAGTGATCTCCTGACATTCCTTCGCAATTCCAATTACCATGTTCTCACCGCGCCTTCTATCTGCGGAGAGATCGCTGTTTTTACGGAACAAAAAGTAGATCATGAAATTCAATATACCTATCCATAGAAAAAGTAAACCGATAGTTTTTAGGAACAAAACGGCTATTATCATCGGGGTAACTTGCGGGGTGCTTCTGGCCAGCTGTCATGCCGAAAAGCAGGAACATCATGCCGAAACAAAATTCCAAATAACCAGCCCGCTCCGAAAAGACACGGCCTTTACAAAGGAATACGTTTGCCAGATTCATTCTATTCAGCACATCGAGCTCCGGGCCCTTGAGAAAGGCTACCTGCAAAACATTTATGTGGACGAAGGGCAATTTGTAAAACAAGGGCAACTGATGTTTCAAACCATGCCCATGCTGTATGAGGCAGAGCTGCAAAAAGCCCAGGCGGAGGTCAACTTTGCCGAGATAGAATATCAGAACACCAAACAGCTTACTGACAGCAACATTGTATCGGCCAGTGAATTGGCACTGGCCAGGGCAACACTGGACAAGGCCAAAGCTGAGTTAGCTTTATCACAGGTTCACCTGAATTTTACAAAAATTATCGCACCATTTGATGGCATCATAGACCGCTTCCATGTGCGCCTTGGAAGCCTGTTGGAGGAAGGTGAATTCCTAACCACATTGTCTGACAATAGCAGCTTGTGGGTGTATTTTAATGTACCCGAAGCCGAATACCTGGATTTAAAAACGTTGGTCAGGAAAGACAGCTCCATGCAGGTTCGGCTACTCATGGCCAACAACAAGGTATTTTCCCATACCGGAGAGGTTACCACTGTTGAAGCCGACTTCAACAACGAAACAGGCAACATTGCCTTCAGAGCCACATTTCCAAATCCAGAAGCCCTGCTGAGACATGGTGAAACCGGAAATATACTGATGGACATCCCGCTAGAAAATGCCTTACTCATTCCACAAAAAGCCACGTTTGAAATCCTGGATAAGAAGTATGTCTTTGTGGTGGATGAAAACGGGGTCATTGCATCAAGACGAATTACCGTTACTACTGAAATGACGCATCTGTATGTGGTGCAGGACGGACTCGAAGAAGGTGATAAGATTCTGCTTGAAGGCCTCCGAAAAGTACGGGATGGAGACAAAATATCCCAGGAATATGTTGAACCCAAATCGGCACTGTCACAGCTCGATCTGTACGCTGAATAATTCAAAAATCGAAGATCATGTTTGGTAGAATAATACACAGACCTGTATTGGCGATTGTTATTTCAGTCTTCATACTATTTGCCGGTGGCCTGGCAATCAAGCTACTGCCTATTTCCCAATTTCCTCAAATTGCGCCAACCACGGTAAGCATTTTCATCGCTTACCCAGGTTCCAGTGCAAAGGTATTGGTGAATTCGACCCTTATTCCGCTGGAGCAAGCCATCAACGGAGTGCCGGGCATGCGTTACATCTCGTCTGATGCCACCAGTGCCGGAGAGGCGACCATCAACGTAATATTCGAGCCCGGAACCGATCCGAACCAGGCAGTTGTTGCAGTAAAGACCAGAGTAGATCAGGTGATGCCCTTGCTTCCACCATTGGTTCAGCGCGAGGGCGTGATCATCAGCCCCATTCAGCCAAGTATGCTGATGTATGTGAACCTCTACAGCAAGAATGCAGATGCCGATCAGAAATTCCTGTACAACTATGCAAACGTCAAGATGATACCTGAATTAAAACGCATTAAGGGTATCGGCCGGGCAAAAATTTTGGGAAGCCGGCAGTATGCCATGCGCGTATGGCTCAAACCAGACCGGATGCGCGCTTACAATATATCGGCTGAAGAAGTCCTGGAAGCGATGGAAGAACAAAGCATCATCGGTCGCCCGGGTCGATTGGGACAAAGTTCCGGTAAACAGGCACAATCACTGGAATATGTGTTGGTGTATCAGGATCGGTACAACAAGCCAGAGCAATATGACGACATCATCATTCGCGCCAACGAAGAAGGCGAAATCATACACCTCAAAGATGTGGCCACCGTAGAGCTGGGAGTCGAGTTTATGGACATCTACTCCGATCTTGATGGAGATCCCGCAGCAGCCATCGTGCTCAAACAATCTTACGGAAGCAATGCAAGCGAAGTGATTGACGAGGTTAAAGTCACCCTCAAGGAAATGGAGGCCAATTTTCCTCCTGGCATGGGTTACAAAATCAGTTATGACGTTTCCCAGTTTCTGGATGCTTCCATCGAGCAGGTGATCAGTACCCTGTTTGATGCGTTCCTCCTTGTTGCATTGGTCGTATTCCTCTTTTTGGGCGATTGGCGCTCTACGCTCATTCCAATTCTGGCAGTTCCTGTCTCTCTGGTGGGCGCGTTTTTTGTACTTCAGCTTTTTGGTCTGTCTATCAACCTGATTACCCTGTTTGCCCTGGTACTTTCAATCGGTATTGTTGTTGACAACGCCATTGTGGTAGTGGAAGCAGTGCACGCCAAAATGGAGGAAAAAAATGTTTCCCCCTTTGAGGCTACCCAACAGGTATTGTCGGAGATAAGCGGTGCCATCATCGCCATCACACTGGTCATGACAGCAGTGTTTGTTCCGATTGCATTTATGTCCGGACCAGTCGGAGTCTTTTACCGGCAATTTTCCATTACCATGGCCAGTTCAATCATTATTTCGGGCATAGTGGCCTTAACCCTCACTCCGGTGTTGTGTGCCGTATTGCTAAAGAATACGCATGGAAAGCCCCGAAAAAAATCGCTCATCAACCGTTTTCTGGATTGGTTTAACCGAGGCTTCGAAAAGCTAACTGGCAAGTATGTAGGGCTGTTGCGAAAAATCGTCAACAGACGCGCCCTAACATTTGGTATCCTGCTCTTGTTTGGTGTGGGGATATTCATGGAAAATCAGGTGCTCCCCACTGGGTTTATTCCCGGTGAAGACCAGGGAACTATTTACGCGATCATTCAAACACCTCCCGGAGCTACGCTGGAGCGAACCAATAAGGTGACCCACGAGCTGCAACAGATTTGCGAAGAAATAGAGGATATAGAATCCGTATCGGCCCTGGCGGGCTATGAAATCATGACCGAAGGGCGGGGCTCCAATGCCGGAACATGCTTAATCAACCTGAAAACCTGGTCAGAACGCGAGCATTCTGTACACGAGGTTATGGAAGAACTCGAAGAAAAATCGCACGATCTGGGAGCCGTTGTGGAATTCTTCGAACCACCCGCAGTGCCTGGGTTCGGATCTTCCGGTGGCTTCTCTATGCGGTTGCTCGATAAAACCAATTCCACCAACTTCCAGGAATTCGATAAAATCAACAACGCCTTTATGGATGCACTGCGCGAGCGGGAGGAGCTAACCGGCTTGTTTACCTTTTTTGCCGCCAACTACCCGCAATATGAGTTGGAAATTGACAACAAGGTAGCCATGCAAAAGGGTGTGTCGATTGGTAAAGCCATGGAGAACCTAAACATCCTCATCGGTAGCACCTATGAGCAGGGGTTTATCCGGTTCGGTCGGTTTTTCAAGGTATATACGCAGGCAGCGCCTGAATACAGGCGGTATCCCTCGGATTTGACCAACCTGTTTGTTAAAAATGAACACGGTGAGATGGTGCCTTATTCCTCATTTATGACGCTCAAAAAGACGCAGGGGCCCAATGAAATTACCCGCTACAACCTCTACAATTCAGCCGCCATCCGAGGACTTCCCGCACCGGGTTACACCAGTGCCGATGCCATTGCTGCCATTCGGGAAGTAGCGGAAGAAACGCTACCGAGAGGCTACGATGTGGGGTGGGAAGGATTGTCGTATGATGAAGCCAAACGCGGCAATGAGGCCCTCTATATCTTTTTTATTGTGCTCATCTTTGTTTATTTGGTACTTGCAGCACAATACGAGAGCTTCCTCTTGCCTTTGGCTGTAATTCTATCGCTGCCCATGGGTATATTCGGATCTTTTTTGCTGCTCCATTTTATGGGGTTGGCCAACGATATTTATGCCCAGATAGGGATGATCATGTTGGTGGGGTTGTTGGGCAAAAATGCCGTTCTCATAGTCGAGTTTGCCGTGCAGAAAAACCGTCAGGGAGCATCCGTATTGGAAGCCGCGATTGAAGGAGCCAGAGTGCGTTTCAGACCAATTCTAATGACCTCTTTCGCGTTCATTGCCGGACTTATTCCACTGGTAATTGCCCACGGAGCAGGAGCCATTGGCAACCGAACCATTGGAGGGGCATCGCTTGGCGGAATGCTGCTAGGTACTATTTTCGGGGTCATCCTCATTCCTGGCTTGTACTACATTTTTGCCAAATTGGCCGTAGGCCGCAAACTCATGAAAGAAGAAAGCACCGAACCACTGTCAGAGGAAATCATTGAGGTAACAGCCCAAGACCACCTGCTAAAGAAAATGCTAAAAAAATTGGCCGGAAATAAGCTAAAGAGCATTGTTATCATTGGGATACTCTCCGTTGCCATTCAATCGTGTAAAGCACCAGAGCAGGTATCAAAAGTGGAGAATAAAACAGTGCCTTCGAGTTTTAACGGCTCACAGGATACCATCAACAGTGCAACGCAAAACTGGAAAACATTTTTTACTGATTCTAACCTTGTGGCGCTTATTGATGTCGCTCTACGAAATAACCAGGAGTTGAATATTCTCCTACAGGAACTGGAAATGGCCAGGAATGAAGTAAGAGCCCGCAAAGGGGAATATTTACCCAGTGTTAGTCTCAATGGCGGAGTTGGTGCAGAAAAAGTACCGAGGTTTACCCGCAACGGTGCGGTAGAAGCTACTACCGACATAGAGCCTGGAAAAGAATTTCCTGAACGGTTGCCCGATTTTCTGTTGGGGGCTTCAGCAACCTGGGAGGTAGATATTTGGAAAAAGCTACGCAATGCGAAAAAAGCAGCTGTCACCCGCTATCTGGCCACGAATGAAGGGAAGAATTTCATGGTCACGCAACTCGTAGCTGAAATTGCCAACTCCTATTACGAGCTGTTAGCGCTTGACAATCAATTGGAGATTGCAAAGCAGAACATTGAAATTCAAAGCAATGTGTTGCAGGTGGTCAAACAGCAAAAACAAGCTACGCGGGTAACGGAACTTGCCGTCAAAAGGTTTGAAGCACAAGTACTCAACACCAGAGGGTTGCAATATGAAATTCAGCAGAAGATCGTAGAAACTGAAAACAGGATTAATTTTCTGGTGGGACGATTCCCCCAGGAAGTGCCACGGAACGGACAAACGTTTGGTAACTTAATCACTGATTCAATTCGTGTGGGCATTCCTATGCAACTGCTGGTCAACCGCCCTGATATCAGACAAGCTGAATTGGAACTGGCGGCAGCAAAGCTGGATGTACGAGTGGTACGTGCAAAGTTTTATCCTTCGGTGGGTATTTCAGCTGGCTTCGGTTACCAGGCCTTTAATCCTGCGCGCCTGCTGGAAAGCCCCGAATCAATGCTGTATTCATTGATGGGCGACTTAACTTCACCGCTGATAAATCGTAGTGCCATCAAGGCAGAGTATTACAATGCCAATGCGCGGCAAGTGCAAACCATTTACACGTATGAGCAGACCATTCTAAACGCCTACATAGAAGTGGCCAACCAGATTTCGAATATCAACAACCTGGAAAGCAGGTATACACTAAAAGAACTGGAAGTGCAGGCCTTGACACAATCCATCGCGATTTCCAACAACCTTTTCAGATCGGCACGAGCCGATTACATGGAAGTGCTGTTAACTCAACGGGAAGCTTTGGAATCACGGTTTGAGTTAATCGAAACCAAAATGCTGCACATGCACGCCATGGTGGATATTTACCAGGCACTCGGTGGTGGGTGGAAATAATTAATTAGGACGCTAATATGGCATCGAAAATCCTGTGACGAATTCTGGGCTAAACCTGATTATCAAATAATGAATGCCTCATTTGACAGGACTTGGGTTTATATAGGGAGTGGGAAAAAGCTGAATGACCCACATCAGAAAATCATCTGATCGCTATGAACGTCATCCAATAATTCAATTTACAATGATAGATAAAGTTAAAAGTTATTGTACTGGAATTCTTCTGAAAGAGTCTTGTGATAAATTGCCCTTTCATAATTTAATTCATACGCAAGAAGTGGTCGAAAACATCCAATCCATTGCATCTCAAATGGGAATGAATACAATGGAGCAAGAACCTGTAATTATAGCCGGATGGTTTCATGATGTGGGTCATTCGGTTTGCTACAAGGGGCATGAAGCTGAAAGTATCAAAATAGCTCGATACTATTTAGAGGGCGAGCAGTATCCTTCGGAAAAGATTGAACTCGTTTTATCTTGTATAAAATCCACTGAAATGCCACAGAACCCAAAAAACGAATTGGACATGATTATCTGTGATGCTGATATTAAGCATATCAGCAATTCACATTTTTTTTACCGAAAGCTATTGCTTAAAAGGGAATGGGAATTAGTGTTCGATAAATATTTTACAGATAAAGAGTGGCATGATTTGAATATGAAATTTCTTGAGAACCAGAAGTTTCATACTGAATATGGAATGAGAACACTTACCAAAGGATTGGAGGACAACAAAACTAAGGTCCTAAATCTTTTAAGAACGTTTTAAAGTCTCTAAGTTCATCTAATTAATCCCACGGACAAACAGCCTTGTGAGCCAAGTGATCTTGTTCATTTTCGCAACCGGATCGGTCAAACAGCTGTGGAAAAAATCTTAAAGCAAGGATGGCAAACAAAAGCAGATTAGCGTTGATACCACTACTCAGGAAAAGAACATTACTTACCCAACCGATTCCAAACTACATCGCAGGATTATAGAAATCAACATTCAGCTAATCCAGTTTCCACCACCGCATAGGCTCCCTTAAAAAAAGAGGCTTAAGCTGTACCCGAGAATCAGCACATTGCTCACTCCCATGATTTCTTGAAATAGGTGTTCGCGAACTCCGCTGAAGCTCCGTTTCCAGAATTGGAGCGACAGAACACCGTAAGCGTGCTTAACGACATTAAAGATCGCTTATGGAAAGCTACTTTAAAAGACCGGGATACGAGGTTATTCGATTTTTTAGAGGCTCTAATATCCTCGCACCTATCTCCTTCCCGCTAGACCCGGAGTGAGCAATTGCGCTGAGCAGCTTGCCTGTGTGTTGACATAGTTCCTCTGATTAGAGTCAACTTTTTCAGGACGATCCACTGCAAAAAAAAAGCCCGGTCAAACAACCAGGCTTCAATCATTTCAATATGGATAGTCTCGCACTAAAATGTTGCGGCTCTTCCTTTAAATGATCCATTTGTTACCACAATTTCATTCCCATCCCCATCGTATAACTTGCATGAGAACGTACCAGTTGCCACCTTTTGAGATACACCGTCCGTGGCATCAACCGCAGCACTTATGTTGAAAGAACTTCCGCTCTGGTCACCTGTGCCTTTAGATGTTGTCCAGTTAACGCCATCAGCATCTACATAGGTTATGATGACCCCATCAACCGACACTCCATTATTATCATCTTCGGAACTGCCATAGTTGTAGTCCCCGACTTGCCACATGGCAGCATAATCAGAGGAACCCAAAAAGGTGGGTTGGTCATTGTATTTGAGAATCTCCACAACAGCAATAACAGAGCTATTCAAACCACCGTAAATGGAGCCTTGAATTTCCTCCCAATCACCGACCGATCCTCCACCACTCTGAGTGGTTCCGTTCCCATATCCATCTACGCCATTCAACAGGCTAAAGGCATTTCCATCCAAATACGCGGCAAAATACAGCCCGCCTACGGCATTGGAAACATCAATGGTTGTCGATCCAGTGTCATCATTTGAATCATCTGAATCATCATCTTTCTTACAAGCCGTTGCCAATAAGGCAAGGCAAATTATCATCGCAAATCGCAAACTCATGGTAAATAAAATTACAGGTTAAAAAAATAAGGTTTCGCAGACAAAAATATACTTTTCGATGACATGCTCATTTTTTAGCGTTCGAACCTATTTTGGCTCAAGTTTCTAAATGGACCTCCCCCCTTTTGCCTGACTCATCTATCTACAGGACATTTACCCTCGCTTTGCGTGAATCTCTTGGAGCGCAGCGGAAACGAGGAACGAGTTCACGAACACCTTAAATTACCAGGGTGGTGAGTAAATCTCGAAGAGATCTGAAAACTATTTGAACTGAGCAAACGGAGTTCATGAGGACCTCTAAAAATCAACACGACACGAATAAAGCAAAGAAACACCTGTCCGACCCCGATAACTTTCCGGGCGGATTAAATTGCTTTTCCTCCCCGAGATTGGCCTTCGAAAATTTTTCATAGTGTTCTCCCGGCAAAAGCCCAGTAGGCTTTTGAGCGAGTACGAGCTTTGGATATGAGCGCGTTGGCTTAGGGCTCGGTATGATTCTAAACGAAATGGCCCCAGGAAAAAATGTAAGTGGCGTTTTCGAGTTTGGGTGAGATAATGAAATGAATGATTAGTGTTGCCAGGTAGAAAAATAAGCCTTGATTTTTTGGTTCTTTGCACTTGTACTGAGCGCTAGTCGAAGCATCAAGGCAAAAAAGGTATGACTTTGCCTACATCAACGGCACCCTGAGGCATGTTGCTGAGCTCTGTCGAAATACTCAATGGGTGACCATCATCAAAGAATACAAGGCACATTCCAATACAGAGTTATTTATTATCTTTAGTAGATTCAATTACATTTTTAATAAATCTTTAGTTATGAAAATCAAAATATGCAAACTTTTGATGGCCTTCGTACTAGTTGTTGGCTTTCAAGCTTTCTGTCAAGCTCAAATGACAGTGACCAATAATGCTACGTGCACTCTTTTTGTCTCCACCATGCAGGAAGACATGACGACCCCAAGCAGGTGTGACTGGTGCAACATTAGCGCGATTACGACCATTCTCCCAGGTGCGTCAGTTGTATTTCCGAGAAACCTTGTATGCGGCCGTCAAATCTGGAGCGTTGTAGGCTGGGGCACCAATTCATTTGGACTTACCAGCTCAAGCTGGAACCCTGCTTATCAGGGAACCTGCCTCCCGGATGTGCTCGCGGCTACTTGTGGTGGTTTTCCCCCTCCCCCTCCGTTGAATATCAATTGGCTTCAATCCGGAGCGGGTCCTATTCAGGTGGTCATCTTCTAAAGTGACAATACCTTTTTTTACTTCTTAAAAACTGAGAAGAGGCCACCCCGAGTTCGCGGGGCGGCCTTTTTTTTATGAAAGCTAATCACAGCTCTGGCGGGTTAAATTGCTTCGATTTCCGTTAAAAATGTCGTCTTTTATATAAGGCTCGTGAATTGGCCGAATTGGTGCTGGGTAAAAATATGGCCGGGGGTGGTGTTGGCATTGCCAAGAACCTGCCACACAGTCTCGCTCAAATGCCCACAGGGCTTTTGCCGTCCACAAGCCTTGGGAATTGGTTAATCCCCGAGCTAATAGAACTCAATTTTCAGCTAAGCTAATTTCCAATACACAGGCTCACTTAAAAGAGAGGTATAAGATTTACCCAAGAAATATCTCGACAATATTGGTAAAGAACCAGCACGACAACTCCTTAGTGCTGTCTCCCAACTCCACCCAGCTGGGGAGACACTGTTTTTCCCATTAAAGTGTCTCCCATCCACCTCTTGGTAGGGAGACACTTCGGTCCGCGCAACGCTGTCTCCCAGGTAGCACAGTAGGGAGACGCCCCACCTGCAGCCAGATGTTAACATTTTTTTTGATTTTTTTGCAGTTATTCACCAGCACCCACTGTCGCCCCAGCCTTCCCCGAACGGACACCAGCCAACAACTCACCTTTTGAGGCTGCAAACGACTAAAGCCCTTCTGCCAGACGCCTGTTAGTCAGCACATTAATTCTGGCAATACCCTAATTATTTTCTACACCAGCCAACAGTGGTTGCCGTCATTCCTTGTTGCCCCAAAAGCTCCTGCAACGTACTGAAAACAACAAATGACCGCTCATTGTTGGGATACTAAGAACCGAAAAAAGGCAGTTATTTTTAGTAAGCCCTAGGCGTGACAGTTCCCTCCGGAAGAAAGGAACCATCAAAAACAACTGCTATGAGAACATATGAATATACAGCACAGCTATTCAGGCATGTACGGGAAAAGCGAAAGGATTCTTACCGAACCTTCGCTGCCCTGCTCGGCATTCACCACAGCACGTTGCACCGATACGAGACTGCCCGCAAGGGCCCATCGCAAAAAACATTGAAGAGACTGGTACGCATAAGCGGTGCGGGGAGCCTGGAAAGCCTGACCCGTGAAGTTTTTTCTTCATTCTAATCACCCTTAAAACGAAATGCCTATGGAAAAAAAGCCGGTCAGCATGTAACATCCGGCACCTTCCAAGGATGAGAAACAACAAAGAAGGCCCGAATCATTTAAAACAATGTATTATGATAAAGCCATTAAATGAGATGACGAGCGCGCGGCTCGAAAATCTAAAAGTACGCCTCAAGAGCATTGTGCTCGGCCATAAGGCGGAGATCAACCGGAGGCAAATCCGCCTCGACAACCGAGTAGAACGTCAAACAGTTGCCAACGTAGTGCTGGCGGTACTGGAAGACAAGCTGGCTAAATCCATTGCCGTGCGCGATGAACTCATTGCGGCCGGAGCCAGTGGAGAAGCCATTACCACGTCCACAGAGCTGGTGGCCAGCAACCAGGCCGCGCTGGACGACTACGATGTGAACCCAAGCTTTCTTTCCGATGAAGATGCACACATAGAGCAATCCGAAATCGAAGAACTGGAAGAAGGGCTACTGAAGCGCGAAGCAAAAATTGCCACGATCGAATCCTTACTTCCAGGATGATCGGGCTAAGCGATTACCGCTGACCACCTCGCGCTGGACTGAGCACTCGCACTGAGCTTCTGTCGAAGCCCAGTGTGATGGTGTCCCAGGTTTTGGGGGCTGCGGCAGCCATGTGTTTCGAAAGAAACCATGGTTAGCAAGGCCCCCGAAATCGTTGTTGGGCTGCTACCTTAAATTTAGATAGACTGATTCACCACTCTTCCATTCGTTGGACAAGCAATGCAGCCGCCCCCGTTTCCTGACAGTGTTATGGTGTAGGTTTCATGACCATCTGGTACAATTACTTTAATCTTTTTAATGATATTATTCACTCTGGGACATAGTGGGTTTGCGCCCGTAGGACAGTTGAAACATATAATGTCCCCTACTTTTATCTCATTTCCATTCAAACTGCCTATGGAACTGGTGACGTAATAAGGGCAATATTGTACAAACTCATCTCCGTCTCCGCTCTTGGGTCCATCAGCTTCATGGGATTCAAGTTGCACAACCTGTGTTTCCATGTTAAGTGCGGGACTTTCCTTTTTGCTAAATACTTCTTCTTTAGAACGAGAAATAACTACTGTGAGCGAGAGGATAAAAAACAAAATGGTAAGCGTGAGTACTTTCTTGTAGCGATGCATATTTTTTGATTTAAGTTAAGGTGAGCGTATTGCATATTTAGAAATAAACGGTACCGTGGCTCATTAGCGGGGGGGGGCGATCTCACGATTCGTTCATAGCAAATTAACACTATTTTTTAGAAAATGGCCAATTACCTCAACGGAACCCCTGAGAACCCTGAGGTACTCGAAGGGTGCTCGGGGTCGAAGCACTCAAAAGGTGACGGCCATTTAAATAATAGGTACGAAGCCATTCGGTCAGGCAACCAATCTCCAGATTGTCCCGTAGTGATATGAAACAGATAGAATGAAAAAACAAACTGTATTGGTTCTGCTGCTGTTGCTCTGTTTTGCATGTTCCAAAGACGATGCATTCGATGATAATTATGAAAAGCCGTGCTTCGGGTATGCTTTTCTTGGTGGCACAGTATACAATGCGGAAACTGGAAACCCTATTCCGAGCCTGGTAGTTCGTTCAGATACCACCGACAATAAGGGGCTGTTTGTCAGCAAAATTGCCGTAAAATATTGCGATGGAGCATACCTCAGTCCAGGAGGCCACCGCTTTAGGCTGGACAATTACCCCTTTTACCTGGATACAATTATTTCCGGGTTTTCCATTGGAGATACCGTGCATGCTGACCTGTATTTGCAGCGTTTGGGGTATTTGCAGGTTCGTATGAAGGATACTAACCTGGATGAAGGATTAAGGTGCCTGGAAATTTCTCCGGGATATAGCAAAGGTGATTTGGGCACTGCTTTTTGCACCACTTTATTAGAACCAAGAGATGAGGTTCGAAGCAAGGAGGTGTTCCCCAATCAGAAAGTCCGGGCCTTTTGGTACATCGTACCCTACCCCTTTGCCACCAATGGATTTAGCTTGCCCCTGGAGAATGCGGATTCCACCCAATTTGTTGAGAGAAAGGATACCACCTTTTTGGTTAAACCCGGAGATACGGTATTCCTGGACATCTGGTATTGAGTGACCATATAGTGCGATATGGTCTCCATTTCATAGAAAAATAACCACCTGCTTTGCAATAAATAGCTATGCGGTTAAATAGGTTCCAGGGCCATGGATACAGTACTCGGACCCCACCAATAGGCACTGGTAAAAATGAAGTAAACCCGTTCGGTATCAGTGGCAATTATCTGAGCATTTTTGGGAACCCCAGTAATCTCAAGTCGGTTTGGGTTTTCATCATAGTAGAATTTCTGCAGCGAAGATTGCCCGTAGGCACCAACGTACACATAGTTGGCAGTACCTGTCTGTCCCAAGTAGGAGAGATAGGTCGTATTGGCGTTTATGTCGGCATAAAACAGTTGCACATCACCCACATTCATGGGGGCGCTGACCACGGAACTGTCAGTGGGGACCTCGATGGCATCCGACTGGTTCAATGTGTCCACCCGAATGGTAAATGTTCCCTGAAGCTCTGGAAAATATCCCTCCAGGCGAACAAAATAAGTTTCAGTCTCTTGAGCCATAACCACCCTCGGGGAGCCCGTAGATTGAATCAACCTTCCTTTCGGGAAGATAGTGGTCACCTTGTCTTCCCTGAATCCGGTGACCCAAACGCTTCCTACAGTATTGCCAGGCCAATACGTGTCATTGTCGAACCACGAAATTTTGTACATTTTGCCGGCTTCAGCAGGAAAATGAAACCACAGTTTTTCTCCTCCGGACATGTAGCCTCTTGTGGTCACGCCAAACTCCAACGCCAGGATATTGGGAAACAATCCTGTTGTATAGGTGAGTATATTGCTCGATTGAAGAATGCCTGTGGCACTGGTTACATAGACACGGTAATACATCGTGGCGTCATACTCAAGCGAGTCAAACGCAGTTGTTTCAGAGATATTTGTACTGACATAAATCAACGTACCGGTGGATTGATCCAATCCGGGAGAATCGTGGCGATACACTTTGTACTCCAGGAAATTTACATTGGTCGATTGGGACCAGCTCAGCTGTATCTTTTGTTGTTCAACAGTGGAAATGGTGTCTATGGTGGAAAGCACAATGCCATTGCTCTTCAGAACAAGGTCACACCTCTCGGTTGATTCACGTTTTACCTTCACTACCTTTTTCACAGAAGACAACGTTACGGTTTGACCGGTTGTCTCTGCCTGGATGTAATAAGTGCCTTCATCCAAATCGGGAATGCGATAATAACCGGCAGCATCAGTCGTAGCCAAAGGATGGTTATCTACCATCACTTCAACTCCGGCAAACACATTATTTGACTCATCAGTAACATATCCCTCCAAAACTCCGGTTTTATCCTTGTTGCAGGAAATCAACGTTAAAAAGGCAAATAATAGGAGGTAATTTCTCATTGTGAGCAGGGGTTAGTCCAACGAACCAATTTAGGCTGAATCATGTACTAAGATTCTAAAACGCTACTCAGCACCGATTGGTTTGGGTTTGAAGGAAATAATCGTTCTGTGACAAAAGGTGCAGCTATTCTTCCTATCAATCAAAGGTTGAACCCGATTTCTTATGAAACCTTCATGCACACCCATCATCTAAACTGGACATTTGTTCGGATCGTTGATTCGAACTTATGGTCAAACTGCACTCGAAAGATAACAGCCCCACCCCCAATAATTATCAGAATCGATTTGGTATCAGAACCGCTCCAAAAACCTTGCTTTCGGAACGCGGATCGTCCGGAATTGAAGATCCCACTGACTTCCTCTAGTCGATAGCGCCTGCCAACACTTTTTGTTTGCAGTTCCCGATCACCTGCTGAAAGGGTTCAAAAGCCAATACATTGTCGGCATACACCTTGTGCGCCTTAGCATTGGGATGGTGGTCCAGTTTGCTGATCGTATAGTCTGGCAATTCTTCCGGATCGATCTGACCGTAAGAATCAGTGATGGGCAGGTGGTGTTTGGCGGCCAATTCCTGTATAGTTGCCAGGTTGCCATTTTCTGGCAAAACCGCTAGCACAGAGATGACGATTGGGATATCATTGGCCTGGCTGAATTCGCTGTACTCCTGAAACATCTGGTCAACAAATGCGATTTCTTCCGGCTTCATATCAAACATTTGCTTGGTGGTGGTAGATGCAAAAGCACGGTCTATGAGGCCACCCAGGTAGAACGAGAAAAACGGTGTGCCCCTGCCCTTCTTGATCTTGACCTTATAATTACCCTGGTAATGCTGCTCAGGCGGCAGGAAGAAATCGTTGAAGGCGCAATAGCCAATCAGGATGAAGTCTGGGTCGTATTTGGCCACCCGCTCTTCCATCAGCCCTTTGTAGTTCAACAGGTTGTAGCCTCCGACACCAAAATTGATGAGTTCGTATTGAAAGCCATCAGACTGTTCGTTGAGTGATTGCTCCACAACGCTGTGGTAGACATTTTCAATTTCAACACCACTGCCCATGGTATAGGAATCGCCCAGCACTATCCCACGGATGGTCTTGTCTGGTTTGGCCATGCTGTATTCCTTGTCCCGACAGCCTTGGGAATTTGTCTTGAACGTTGCGAGCTTAAAATAGGCATCAATGTTGGGCTTTAGCTGATACAGTACATTGCTGTTATCGGACCCTTCCAGGAAGCCAGATACCCCAATGGGAATAAACGAATTAACCTTGGTGTAGGAAAATGCATCCGGTCCAAAATAGTAGACCCTGGTGATAACTTCGCATAAAAACAGGCCTACAAACAAGCTAAAGCCGACCGATATCATCGTAAAGATGGCGGTGCGCTTGCTACTTCTTTCACTGGTTTTGGGGGGGATATGCTCTTCCATATAGGATCGTAATACCTACGAATTTTTTAAGGTTCTGGATGCCTGGCGGTCAAAATTAGGGAATAAAGTCATCAAGCGGGTTCGGTGCCAGATCATTCGTACGGGGGAATCATCTCGCAACAAAAACGGCTGCCCCATAAGAGACAGCCGTTTGAACTTTTAATCCTTAAAAAGGAAGTAACATCGTCAACGATTGCTTAATCGAAAACAAGCACGTTAGGAGCTCTCCATGTTGGTACAATCATGAAATTCAAATTTGGAAATCCAACGCAACCAGGAAAAAACGTATTGCTTGTAAATGCTACTATTTGTGGGTTGCTACCCAGGACATAAGCGGCTACGCTCGACCAATAAGCATTGGGTCCGGTTAGTGTTGGTGGGACATAAACAACCCCATTAACGGGAATGGTATATCCAGAAACTGCCGTTCCCATGGTCGTGCAATCAGGGTTCGCAACAACGGTAAAATTTAAATTGTAAGCCGTTCTGTTGACAACAATCAAGTCCGATGGTTGGCCAAACGAAACAAAAGAAAAGCAACACAAGATTGCTGTCAGAAGGATGAGATTCGCTTTTTTCAAAATGTGCATATTTTTGGTTAAACAATAAATAGATTTCTCTTCAAGGTACGAGAATCTCTGAGGAAAATAATCACTCCAGGCCTGTTTTGAAACAAAATGCAGCAGACAGACCTGAATCCATGATAAAATAGGAATTCCAAGCCTAATTGGAGACAAGCGATCAGGCCCACTCTACCTCCCATTCTCGGTTATTCTGCTTATCATTACCCCATGATTTCCGTCATTGTTCCGGTAGGTGATTTCAAACCCGAACTGAATAAAATTCGGCACAATTTCACAACGGTCGAAACTCCAATTGAAGTAATACTGGTGGTTCGTGACCAGCTCAAGGACCAGGTAGCCAAGACTTACCCATTTGAGAAAGTACTGATAGCCTCACAACAAGGAAGAGGTTATGCCCTGGCACAAGGTCTGAAGGAAGCACAAGGTGAGGTCATCCTTTTTCTGCATGCGGATACTTTGTTGCCTCAGCACTGGGATAAAACAATCCTCCAAAACCTGCATCAAACCGAGGTTGCCGGGGGTGGATTTTCATTGGCATTTGATCGGGAACACCGTTACCTGAAGTTCCTTGTTGGGGCGTCTGATCTGCTGTTTAAAATGACGGGGGAATTGTGGGGAGATCGTGCGCTATTTGTACGCGCCTCGATCATCAAAGGAGAGGAATCCATTCTTCAAGTCCCGTTGTTGGAGGATGTGCGCCTATCCCATTGGATGAAGAAAAAAGGCAAGGTGGTGTTGTTGAAAGAAGAAGTAACCACCAGTGCAGAACGGTTTGTGACCGATGGGATGCTCCGACACACCTGGACGATCGTTGTTTGCCGTGCCTGGTATGCTTTGGGAGGAAATACAACCAACATCTATCAACGCTATTACCGGGGAAAATTGAAATAATTGCGGCAAAAGGCCAAATGTAGTCACCAACTGTTGTTGGTGATATTTTTGAAATCAAATGGGCTTTGGAACCATTATCAGAAGTCACATTCTTGCGCTTTTCCTATCTTTGAAATAGCCCACCAACCTGCTGTAAACAATGTTCTCTTCGTTCGAGGGTATTCTCCGTGCATGTGGATGCTTTCGCACTCCTTCGCTGTGGTTGTTCCTTTTATTCCTATTCTTCGGTCAAGGCATCTATGGGCAAGGACCAACATTGGATTGGGTGCATTCGTTCGGCAGTTATCAAGGCCTGGAACGGGGGTATTCCCTTGCAGCAGATGCGGATGGGTACATCTACATTGCCGGGGATTATGCCGACACGGTCGATTTCGATCCTGGTGTGGGTGTGGCACAACGCACCTCTTCGTCTTACAGTACGTTCACCCAAAAACTGGATTCGAGCGGTGCGCTGGTCTGGGTAAGAACGATTGATAATTCAGGCGCTGGCAATTACCGATCGCTTGCTATCGATACAAGTGGCCATGTTTATACGGCTGGATCATTTAGTGGAACGGAGGACTTTGATCCGGGACCCGGCACTTTTTTGCTTACTTCAGCAGGTAACTTATCCGGATATATCCAAAAGTTGGATGCTGCTGGAAATTTCGTCTGGGCAAGCCATTTTGCAGGCGTTTCAAATGGTGTGTGCTATGCCATTGCTACCGATTCGAATCAGTTTGTATATGCTACGGGCTACTTTGCCGATACAGTGGATTTTGATCCTGCGCCTTTGTCAACCACCCCTCTGATATCCAATGGGAACCAGGATGTTTTTGTCATTAAGCTAGACCCCTCCGGCCAATTGGTTTGGGTGCGTCAGTTTGGCGGCACTGCTTCTGAAAATGGAAATTCTGTGGCAGTAGACAAAGATGGAGCGGTTTACACAACTGGCAGATTCAGGAACACCGTAGACTTCGACCCTGGTGTCGGAGTGCAAAATTTAACGGCCACGGGATCAAGTTCTGACAGTTTTGTTCTGAAGCTGGATGCCAATGGAAACTTTGCTTGGGTGACACAAGCTGGCGGTTCAGGACATGATCAAGCCAATTCAATTTTGGTGAATGACAGCAATCAAATATACGTTGCCGGTTACTTTCAAAATACGGTTGATTTTGATCCGGGGCCCGGGGTTTTCTCCATTACCTCCCTGGGCAATTCAGATGGGTTTGTTCAGAAATTGGACAGCACAGGGCAACTGATTTGGGTCAAAACCATTTCGGGCAGCGGCAACCAACGTATCCGCTCCATTGAAAGTGATTTATCTGGAAACATATATGTCTCTGGTTTGCATTACGATACGACTGATTTTGCTCCCGGACCTCTGGAATATAATCTGGGCACCAACCAGCTTCCTACGGTGCCCGGTATGGATGCTTTCTTTACCAAATGGAACTCCTCTGGTCAATTTATTTGGGCAGAATCCTTCGGCTCCAATGACATTTATTCAGATAAAGCCAATGCGGTGGTTCCCGACATTTATGGAAATGTCTACGGCACTGGCAGGTATGGAGGCTTTACCGATTTTGCGCCTGGCCCTGCGGTTGTTAGCCACACGCCCGTTTTTCCTACTGATATTTTTATCCTCAAATACATCAGCTGCACCAACTCCACAGTTGGGTTTGACACTGTAAGTGTATGTGGTGCCTATACTGCACCTGGTGGCAACAACACATGGACCAGTTCGGGCAACTATGTTGACTACCTCACCAATGCTGCGGGGTGTGACAGTGTGCTCAACATTTCCTTGACGATTACCGGAGCCAATACCGTGGACACAATCAACGCAACGACATGCGACAGCCTGGTATCGCCCAGTGGAAACTACACCTGGTTCACCTCAGGCACCTATCAAGACACGATTCCGGGTACATTTGGATGCGATACGAACCGGACTGTTCATCTGACGGTACTCAATTCTTCTATGGGCAGCGTGACCATGAGTGGTTGCGACAGCGTGATTGCTCCCAGTGGTAATTACACCTGGTATACTTCGGGCAATTACAACGACACGGTTCTGAACCAGGCCGGGTGTGATAGCGTCCTAATGGTCAGCCTAACGATCAACAGTTCTTCCACTTCCGTCACCTCCATGGCAGCATGCGGTAGCATGGTGTCACCCAGTGGTAATTTTACCTGGTCAACTTCAGGGATTTACCAGGATACTATCTTGACTCAATCGGGATGTGACAGTGTCATGACCATCAATTTGACCATAGGCGTGTCCAGTTCGTCTTCCATCAACCTTACCTCCTGCGATAGCTTGATTTCGCCCAGTGGGAAATACACATGGAGTACAGAGGGCACCTTCCTGGACACCATCTCCAATCAGGCCGGTTGCGATAGTCTGCTAACCATCAACTTCAGCATTGTTGGTGCAATGTTTGCTTCCATAATTGACACGGCATGCGACAATTACACCTCTCCAGGAACCAACCAGTTGTGGACATCGTCCGGTATTTATTCCGACACACTGATTTCCGCTGCCGGTTGCGACAGCATTATCATCGTAGACCTAACCATCCTCCCAACACTACTGGCAGATTTAGGGAATGATACCACCATTTGTTCCAACGATTCCATATTAATTGGCCAGTACATATCCAGTCCCGGGTCTAATTTCCTTTGGAATACAGGAAGCACAGCTGCTTCGATTTGGGCCGATGGTGGCACCACCTATTCGGTTTTAGTCGATAGAGATGGATGTCTGTCTGCGGATTCTATTGTCGTGGACCAATCGGAATTGCTTTGTCCCCGGCCCTTTCCATGTGTACCTCAACCCATCAATGTGTTTACGCCCAACAACGATGGAATCAACGAAGTCTTTGAACCCTGGGACAATAACTGTCACCAGGTACGGCAACTGACTATTTTCAACCAGTGGGGACAAAGCGTGTATGCCATTTCCAATGCCAATGCCGGCTGGGATGGACATGTAATGGGCGTAAAGGCCAATGCCGGAGTCTATTATTACCTATTGGAGTTTGAGGACATCAACAACCCGGATACTGGCGTTTCAAAACTCCAGGGGTTCTTTCATTTGATGCGGTGACCTCTGCTATGACTGTAGCGTAATGCTCTCAAGCTCCAATTCCAACAATTCGATGACTACTTCGTGGGCATTTGTCTGGAGGCTGGTCACTTGGTATTTAGTTGGCCATGCTCCAGTGATTTTCCAGGACTCCTTTGATTGTCCCGATTCATCCAACAGCTGTAGTAAAACCTCTTTTCTTGCAGTTCCTGCACCTTCTTGCTGCGTCTTGTTGTACCACGAGTAAAGGTCCAGGGAATTGGTCACGCCCCTTTTTAAACTCAAAGTCCCGAATTGGGTCATCCCGGAAAGAGGCCTGGAGGAGTTAGGATCAACACCTTCACGAAAATCAACAGCTTGTGATTGTGCCGGCAAGGATGCTTCAGAAAAGGCGGCAACCGTCTGACCTTCGATTTGCAGCTGGAACTTAAAATTGTGGTACGGATCGGGCTGTTGGTCTGCCATGATTTATTTTCGGATTGATTGTTTTCTTTTGAGAGACGATTGATATACGGCCCAGTTGTGGTTTTTTATTGAGCAAGGAAGGGTCTGACTACGCTTAGGGGAACATTCGATGGCACATATCCAGCTCCTTCGTTTTTTGTTAGAAGATCAGGCTCTGAGCGCATCAACAGACGGGACACTTACTTACTTGGGTCCGTAGTTTTGATTACCCAAAAATCATCCACGTTTAGCTGAACATTGTTCCATGCCACAAACCCAATTTGATCCCAAGATTCAACAATTGGCAATGGATAATCCTGTAAGACCAATTGTTCATTTATCAACAAGTTCATGCGACCATTGTCAATGGTCATCTTCAAGGCATTGGAAGAGTTGCCGGTATTTACTGCAGGATGACGTTCCTTTTTCAACGAACTGTACTCACCATCTTTTGTCAACGTCAATTCATAAGTTCCTTCTCCCGTTAACCGCAATTCATAGTTATTGTCCCAATCTTTATAATTGAACAGCAGACTATAGGCATGGTGGTCACTTCCCGATACTTTTTGGAACTTAACATGAAGCGTGTACTTTCCATTGCTCAAATCGGAAATGTGTAATGTTCTGACCCAATTGGTCGTTTGTCCGCTAACCGGTTGAAATTTAAAAACACCATCTTCCACTTTGTTGTAATAGTTGCTGTCCACAACTTCTCCCCATCCTTTCACATCATTTGAAAAATCATCTACGAATAGTGTATCAACCTGAACGGTTGGCGGCTCAGGTATAGGCGCAGTTTTATCCCATAATCCAGAAATCTTCTCCAAAACTGCTTCTGCCTTATCCAAAAAGGTCAGAACTATGCCGGCAATGAAAGTCAGGCCGATAATTACTTGCGCCAATTTGCTCTCCTTTATCGCAGCTAAAATCAAACTGTTGTTTTGAAACCGATCGATGTTTTTCTCTAAATGCTTTAACCGGCCCAGGTACTGATCTATTTCCGCTCGTGTTTCTTCCATTTTCTCTTCCAGCGATTGATCTGCGGATGGTGCAAAGACATCGAACTCTGGTGAAAATTCCTCAGCAACTGAACTGTCAGTAAAAATTCTTTTTAATTCCCCTTCCGTGTGAATTACCCAGTTCTCCACATCATCGAGAAATCTTGTGTATTGAGCATCAGTGCCTACTGTTTTTGATTTTAACTCCTCACCAGCAAGGATATAATCTACCAATCGTGCACGTGCTTTTTTAATCGAAATTTTCAACTTACTCATTCCTAATAGTTGATTATTTACAGCCGTTGAGAGTCAATTTAAACCGAGGTAAAATTTAAACAATAATAGCATAAAATACACCGTGTAAGCAAGCATGTTTGAAGCCTGTTTCTGCTATTAACTGACCAAATCAATTTCTCGATCACATTCAGGCTGAACCGGTTCAAAACAATTCCCTCTCTCGCCTGTTTTACCATTATGAAAATAGCCTTGTCAATTATCGGTATCCTGGTTGTTGCAGCTCTGGTATTTCAGGGCTGGACCATTTACATCAGCAACGTGGAAGAACAGCAATACACCGTTACCAATACCTTCGACCAAATTGAAATCCGGCACTACCCTCCTGCCCTCATGGCTTCTGTTGAGAAAGAGCGGCAAGCTGGTGTTCCATCGTCTAACAGAAACTTTGGTGTGCTGGCCGGTTATATTTTTGGTGGTAACAGCGAAAAACAGGAGTTTGCGATGACAGCACCTGTTCACATGGAAGAGGATGAAACTACTGCTACCATGAGTTTTGTGTTGCCTGCAAGTGCTGTGGAGGCTGATTTACCAACTCCCAACGACCCGGCAGTTCAACTACACTGGTCGGAAGATGAATACGTGGCGGCCATTCAATTTTCCGGATTTTCCTCCAAGGAGTCGGTTGCCAAACACAAGGCCATCCTGGTAAACACTCTGGAAGATCAAGGCATTCAATACGAGGACAACTTTCGCATTTTGGGTTACGACCCTCCCTTCAAAATGGTTGATCGCAGAAATGAAATTATCGTGCGAGTTGATGTAAGCACCTTGCCTTAGAACAGCATCCCCAATATTTACCTAACTTTCTGGCACTTCAAACTGTGCCAATGCTGTCTCCAAAAACCATTCGACTTCTTAAGAATCTGACACCGCATTTCATCATGTGGTCCATTGGTGGCATGCTCTATGTGCTGCTGGAAAGAGGCCTCATGGGAGAAGCCAAATTTTATCCATCTACCGGCAACCCATACGACTTTGCCTCTTCCTTGTGGGGGGTGATCTTTGTTATATTATTTGGTGGATTGGTCCTTGGATTGTTGGAAGAGGTGGTGTTTAAGCGGTTTTTGTTGGCAAAGTCATTTGCGATTCGATCGTTGGTGAAAACAACGATTTATCTCAGCTTCATCATGACCATCATCTTACTCACTGGAGCGTTCAATTCGAGTACCTTGTTGGGCGTGCCTTTGATGCACCCGGACAATGTTGCCGCAACCCTCAATCTTCTGACGAATTTCGTCCTTTTGAGTGTCCTGATTTATTTAACAGCCTTCATCGCCTTAACTCAATATGTGCGGGAATCGATTGATCGAATCGGTACGAATGCCGTGACCAATTTCTTCACTGGAAAATACACCACACCCAAGATCGAAGATCGCATATTCATGTTTTTAGACATGCGCTCATCCACCACCATTGCCGAGAAATTGGGACACGAAGAATACTACAAATTGCTCAACCTCTACTACAAAGACATGACCGATGCCATCATCAACACGGCCGGTGAAATCTATCAATACGTGGGAGACGAAATCGTTGTGTCCTGGAAATTGAAGCGGGGCATCAAAAACAACAATTGCATCCAGTGCTTTTTCCTCATTCAACGGGCACTGGCCAATAACAAGGCTTATTACATTGATAAGTTTGGGGTCGCCCCGGGATTCAAAGCCGGGTTGCATTGTGGCCAGGTGACCACCGGGGAAATTGGTGTCATCAAAAAGGAAATTCTCTTTACAGGAGATGTGCTGAATACCACTGCCCGCATTCAAAGTTTGTGCAACGAGCAACAGGTAGACCTTTTGATTTCTGGCGAATTGAAAAATCGGTTGCAACTGGAGCCTTCGTTTGAAGCCAGCAGCAAAGGAAACTTTGAATTGCGTGGCCGCGATCAGAGCGTTGAATTATTTGCCGTTGGGGCGTTGTAGCCAACGCTGCTGAACTCTATCCTATCTACTCCCAAATAGTTGCACCAAACATTTGAGCAAATGAAATAGCAACTATTGCAATAATTGCCGTCTTTTGAATGTATGCAAAACCATCTTTTAAAGGACTTGAAAGAAAAGTAGACAGAACGATGAGTAAACTGCACTCCTTTCCCCTTATTCTCTTCGTATTCCTGCTCCTGCTTTCCGGGGGCGAAACAACCGCGCAAACCGCTTACAAAGTTCTGTTTCTGGGAAATAGCTACACCTCCACCAACAACTTGCCGCAAATTGTGAAAGACGTTGCCGCTTCAGCTGGTGATGTGTTAAGTTATGACAGCTACACACCTGGCGGATTCGGGTTATCTGATCATGATGGGAGCACTACCTCGGAGGCCAAGATCATGGCCGGTGGATGGGACTACATCGTTTTGCAAGGGCAAAGCCAGGAGTCCATTGCCGCTGGATTGCAGTTTAAAAATAGCGCCCATGCCCTGAACAGCCTGATTACGGAGCATACACCCTGTTCTGTAGTTATGACCTACATGACCTGGGGAAGAAAAAATGGAGATGCTACGCTGTGTCCCATCTTCCCAATTACCTGCACCTATGAAGGAATGGACACCACCACCCGCAACAACTACCTGGACCTAACCAATAGACTCGGGGCTGAAGTGTCTCCGGTTTCCGTGGTGTGGAGCTACTTGCGCAACAACCATCCGGGGATTGAGTTGTATCAGCAAGATGGTAGTCACCCCTCCCCGGCTGGTTCTTATGCTGCTGCCTGCTGTTTTTACTCCGCCATGTACAAGAAAGACCCAACCCTTATCACCTTTGACAATGGCCTCAATGCTGCGGATGCTGCGACCATTAGGGATGCTGTAAAAATGGTGGTATTCAACAACCTGAGTGCGTGGGATTACAAACGACTCCCTGAGTCCAACTTTTGGTACCAAATTGGTGCTGGTCTCAATCAAGTATCTTTCTTGCCAAACAGTGCAGCTCAAACTTATTTCTGGGACTTTGGAGATGGCAACACCTCCTCGGTTCCTTACCCCACACATTCATATGCTGCGGATGGTTCATACACTGTTACATATACCACGACCAACTGTGACCTCGATGGTTTGCACACCAGCACGACTGATACCATCATTCAATTTTGTGCGCACACACCAAGCATTTACACCGACAGCGCATGGGTTTGCCAACGAGACACCCTTTGGACGCAACCGGCAGATGCCTATCAATGGCTATCTTTTAATGCTCAAGGTGCTCCTTTGCCTGAGACCAACCAATACCTCGCAGATTTCGAACAATATAATATCGGTGCTTTTTCTGTGTCTTCGACTATTGCCGGCTGCACGGAAATGTCACAAGTTTTCTCGGCTCTTCCCGAATGGTCTGGCTACTACTTTGATCTGGTTCCTTTTGGCGATCCTTGCGAGGGAGATACTTCCTTCTTTCGCGTGCTATATGCTTTTAGTGATAGTGGCAATTTAATTTCGGGCGATGAGGTTATCCGTTGGTACAAAGACGGTCAGCTTCTCCCTCTTAACAATGACAAGGATACATTACTCATAACTACTACAGGAACGTTTGAATGCAAGGTGGCGAACCCCGCCTCCAATTGCCCTGACGATACCACCAGGTATCAATTTACATTTGAACCATGTGTCATTATTGGTGTTGAAGATCACAAGCTGGATTTATCCTGGAAACTCTTTCCCAATCCAGCATCGGAGAGCGTCACCATTCAATTGGGTGACGGCCTCCAACACGAACGCGTGCAGATTTTCAGCGCGATTGGAAGATTGGTCAAGGAGCTGGATGTTACCACTACCACACAGCTCAACATTGCCGACCTTCCCAATGGGTTTTACTTTGTGCGGTTGAAGGACCGGCCACAGGCAGTACTAAAATTCATCAAACAGTAATCGACCGGTATTGGGGGGTAAAATAGAGTTGTTTGCTAAAACGAAAAGAGTCCCGACAAAAATCGGGACTCCTTCAAACTTTCTATTGCCACAAGCACGCAGCAACTATGGCATCAATCAATTTGCAAAAGACTTACGGTATCTTGCGCATCAAACAACGTGTCAGCATTCATTTTGTCAATCGTATAGGTGATGGGCTGTATCACCCCATCCACGTATTTCACAGGGAGCCTGACCGATTGAAGCGCCACTCCGGTTGCGACATGCACGCCATTTTGATTGGCATACAAGGTTGCCGAGATCAATGGGTCTCCGCCTACCGAAACCGTTAAACCAATTTCTTTGTTCTGGTTATAAGTATAAACTGTGCCCGACAATTGAAGAATGACAGGTGCATCAGATTCGGGTGTAACTTTGATCTCTTGTGGAAGTGTGGCAATACCATTCCAAATAACTTTTGACATTTTTTTTGAATTAAGGGGGTGAATAAAAGTGAAATTGTTAGTTCGTGCCGGGGGGAGCAATAGTAATAAATTTGCTCAAAGCTGATGAGGTGATCCAAATAAAATGCCTGCTTAAAAGGTGGCAACTCTTCCTTTGAAGGTTCCGTTAGTCACAACAATAACATTCCTGTTATCATCATACAAATTACAAGAGAAGGTCCCAGTTGCAACCTTTTGAGACGCTCCATCCGTGGCATCTACAACAGAAGAAAGTGCAAATGAACTTCCACTTTGATCTCCGGTACCTTTTCCAGTGCTCCAATTAACACCGTCCGAATCGACATACTCTATCACTACTCCATCTACAGTAACACCAGTCTGTCAAAAAGATTTATTCCGAAATATCTTCGATTAAGTTTATAGCAAAATTCATCCAGGTAGAGTTGTAGGTATTTGCCCTTGATTTTATGATAAATGCCAAGCAGAATACGCTTTGCATTGCTTATGGCCAGGTGTACCCAATGCAGTTCATTGGCTGTGGTATTCTTATCGGATTTATAAGTCATGTGTGCTTCCACATAATCGGATATGTTTAGATAGGAGATAGGTATTGCTCTGATCAGAAAAGACAATAGCTCTTTCATCAATATTTTCTTCTACCACTTCATCGATTCCTTCACTGCTATGGCCCTTGACTACCTTCATTTTGAAATACCGGCAATGTTTGCTTTGTTTGCCTGTGTTGATGTCTTGAAGTGGAGTAGATTCGGCCATCACCGCCACGTTCTGTTGTCTCTGACTGCCTTTTCCACGCTTTAAACGTATACCTTGTGGTGTAGCCTTTTCAAAATAAGCCTCATCAAACTCCACTTCTCCTTTCAGGGTATAAAGCGCATCACGATTGCCCATCGCGTTTCGTATTCTATGCATCAATGACCATACGGTAGCATAACGCTTCTTACAGCCACATTTTTTACAATTTATACCTACATGCTCTCGTTGTTGGCGAAAATGTTCCCGACAGGAATGCTCATCTGGAAACTGTTCTAAAAATCGTAATATCGTCATTGTTCTAAAGTTTAGACTCTAAAACAACGCTATCAATACATAACCTATTTACGTTGTGGCAAGATTATGCACTAGCAGTTTATATTTTCCTTCCTCCTCCTTTTTAGCAAGCCCAAGTCTATAACTTTTAGAGCATCCATTTTTTCATTTGAAGCAGTCTAAGCCTGGAATTCGTCTTTCAACAAATTCAAGTACCAACCAGCAATTGGATTATTTGCAGCGTTAATCAAACCAATGTCCTCCCGATTCGTGTATTTCCGACCAGCAATTGGGGGCATTGAGTGACCATTATTTTAATCACGCCTATTTTAAGGATCACTCTGTTGTTGGGCTCAATTATGAGCAGACCAAAGCATTTTTGCATTGGGAGCAGATGGGACATCAACGGTACCTTGATAATCAAAACATTCCTCTTGTTGTGTCTAATGATTTGTCTACAGCCTGGGAGTTAAACCGCGCAAAAGATCAGATTTCCCCCATTGAGCAGAATTTGAATATTCGCTTGAACGTTCCTGATTTTTGGCACATTTCCAATCAGGATTACCAGGATTACATCAATTGGGTACGCAACTCCATTGGTATGCATCTTCTGTGTGATGCAGGCATTATCCAATATTGCAATGCCTCAGAAGTTGAGTTCAAAATCAATTGGGAATTGCGAATGGACTGGAAAAACCTGAATCAGAATGAGATGGAAGCAGTTTCGCACCTTTTACAAACAGACTATTCCAGGCATTTGTACAATGAATACTTTCCGTTTCACCACACCATTGCTGCCTACAATAGAGTGCCCATGATGATAGACCGAAGTTTGGCCATTACCCGCTTTGTTGTAGGAGTGGCGCCAGATACTGCGGTATGGATTAAAGCGTATCCAGCGGCTGCAACCATCTTTGATCAAAAATTCAGTAAAAAAGCGATGATTGGCCTTGACTACGTTCAGGCTCTGGGTTATTACCAATGGTGGATTCGTCATTCTGGAAAGCCCAAACCTGTAAACAAGAATACACCACTCCATCAGTCCATGTTTCCCTCCAAAGAGCAATGGGAATACCTCAACTCAGGCAAGCCGATTCGAATGTCCTGGGACATCCCCTATCCCAAGCGTTTCCGCTATGTGATTAAGTTTCGGAAGAAGGATTAGATGGAAAAGCCAATCTGATTTAGTTCAAAGGCTCGAATACAATTGCATTCAATGATGCCTGCCTCATGGGGCATCATTTTTTAAGGTAAGCACAGTTCATGAAATTAAGCTTTGCCTTTCAACCAAGATCGTTTATTTTTGACGCTTTTACATTTAATTTTCAACCCCTTTAACCCCATTTTCATGACCCCTTACTATGTAATGCAAAGAATTTCTATTGCCCTATTGTTAACGATTTTATGGGCACCCTCCTTCTTAAATGCGCAGGAAGCATCTGTTGAGAACATCAAAGCAACTAAATTTAAAGGTGTTAAATCCATGGACGGTGCGGGCTTCTATGTATCATACATGGAAGAGAAAGCTACCAAACAATATCGAAATTTTGCTTTTGAGGTATTTGACAATGATTTGAATCAAATCAAAAAAACAACCATTCCAATTTGGGTTGCGGCAAAGTCAATTGACGGTGCATATAACGGTGAAAACTTTATTGCTGGTTTTATCGAAAAACAAATGGCTATAAAACTGGCCGTTTTTGACACAAAAGGAAACTTGGTCAAGACGAAAATTGTAGGTCAGATGAATGCTGCCGCTTGGGAGGAAGAAACATTGCAGCCAAAATTATTCTCCGCTGGAAAAAAAGGGTTCTTCATCGTGACCAACATAAAGGAAAAAAAGTGGGGTTACTCCGTTGAATTACTTGACAAAGAGCTGAATACTGTCTGGAGAAAAAAGTATGTGCCAGAAAAGGGCGTTGCTATGGTCTGGGAGGCAGAAAGTTCAGACGAATTGTTGGCCATTGTGCAAACGACACGTGCCAGTTTGATGTCTAGAAAATCGGTTATTGAGTTGGTGGTATTTGACAATAAATCAGGCGATTTGATCTTTACGAAACTGCTGCAAGGCGATGGAACTGTAAAATTACCGTCCAGTATTTTAGTTGAAAAAGATGCTGTTTGCCTGGGTGGGATCTTCTTTGCAGGCGACAAAATGAAATCAAACAACTCAGATGGAGTTTTCTTTAGCAAATACTCGAGGTCTGGAGAAGAGGTCTTTAAAATGCAAGAATTTTGGGCGAGTGGCCTTCAGAAAAAGATCAATGCCGAAGCTACAAATGCCAAAGGTCTTCTTGCTTCACAACCCAAAGCGATGCTGCATACGATTGTGCGCGAAGGCGATACTTATTACATGCTTGGGGAGCTTTTTAAGAAAGCGGCAAGTGGCAAGGGATTAGCATTGGGGGCGCTTGGTGGCTCTGACCCTGGTGCAAACATCTCTTCACTGGACTTCATTATTCTGAATATTGATGCCGGAAATGGAGAGTTAAGAAACATATTCCTCTCACCAAAAGATAAAAATACCATTTGGGTTCCTAGTGCCTACGGATCAGGTTTAGCCCTCGCCTACTATGCAAAAAGATACAACCTGTTTTCCTACCGATTCATGGAAAAAAGTGTTGAAGGTGAAAACAACATCATCTACTTCAACTGGGGATCAGGAGATCCGTATATAGGAATTGCAATGCTCGGAAAAGACGAAGTTCCTGTAAGGAAGGTTGCACTGAAAAAGAAAGCAGTTAAAAGAGGAGAATCCAGCGCTGTCAGGTCGAAACCAGGCCAGGTATTGGTTTATCAATACAGTAAAAAGGAGAAAAAAGTAACTATGTGGCTTGAAGATCTCTAGATCATAACACCTCACTGAACCGCTATTATTCTATTGAAATAATATTGGTTCATTTTAAGATAAACGGCCTGTCGAAATTCCAAACTTCGACAGGCCGTTTTTTTTTTTGTGTCCTTAATCTTTATTTCAACCTTTCAAACACAGCCGTGTGCGCCCCATCAATGGGAGAAGTAATTATCTTTTCCGGGGTCGATTCACCGGTTTCCTTCCATTGCTTGAACCGATAGCCAGGTGCTGGTTGAGCGATGAGCGTTACTTTCTGCTTTTCAAAGAAGATGCCCACAAATGGAAATCCTTTCGGTATGATACTGTTGACTTGCACAGTGCCGCCTGCGGAGGAATGAACGTTAATTTGCAATCTCACTGTGGTACCAAGGTCAAAGGCTTCAGAAAGAAAATGGCGCATGGTGTCCGGGCGTTGAATGCCAAATTGATACAAATCCCCCACTTCCTTTTCCCAGGTAGCCATGTTGCGAATGCCCCGTTTTCCAGACCACCGTTGGATGTGTTTGGGCATCTCTGTTGCAAGGCTGTCACGCAGCAACTGAATCTGAGCAGCCACCCGATCAGCTCTGAAATTAGTATTCATGACATCGACATACCGAGCGACAAAACGCTCCCGGAACACGTCATTTTTAATCAGGCTGCGAAACAAAACCGTTGATTCCAGCAGCGCGTGGGACAAATGTGGAAGGTGGCAGTTGTTGGTGCCCAATACATATTGAATGCTGTTGTGATGTCCCCGGCAACGTTGGTTGCGCAAATCAAAAGCCAAATCGACATCGAACATAATCCACCGCCATTTGCCTCCTTCTTTGGTTGGACGCCAATACTTGCAATTCGCCATGGGCCAATCGATATTGCCGTAGAATGTTTCAGCGATATAGTAATCGATGTAGTTGTCCAGATCAACCCGCGCAGCAATGGTATCATAATTTGCAGGGACGCTTAAATCGCGCGAACTGGCATAGTGCATCATCTGCTTAAAATTGTCCTCCTTGCCTTGGACGGGCTGTGTTTTCCACTCCAGTAAATCAGCCTTTTTCCCCTTTTTGGTGTGGTTTCCTGTCAGGTAGTATTGGCTGATCTTTTCGCGGATATTGTGGATACCCCAGTACATGCCATTTACATACACCACCACCGGTCGGTACGCCAGGTAATCGATGTGCATGTCTTTGCTCACCAGCGAGTGCATCAGTCCATCTCTGAAGAGCGTGCGGTTGTTGTCATTACCGGAAGCGCGAATGGAAAAGTCATGCAAAGTCGTTAACTGCGGTTTTTGCGGAAACAAAGGATAACTCAACGTTTCCGATCCATATTCCGATCGCAGGCGAACAGCCATGGACTTTTGAGGATAAAAGCGAATGGCCAATCCTTGCAGCCGGAACCCTGCATGGACGCTGAAGTTGGCCTGATTACCATCCTCAAAGAACTCAAGATGCACCAGGTTCTCTCCTTTGAAGCCGCTGCCTGCATTCGTGCGCAGCAAGGTGGCCAAACTATCGGTTGCAAGGGAAATCACGGGCAGGGTTGACCAATCATTGATGAAATAAGTATGTGTTACGGGAAACTCGGTCCGCTTTCCTTTTCCAAAAATGGCTGCACGAATGACCGTGGTGGTATCAATCTGTAGCGGGGTATGGTAGATCTTTCCGTTGTTTCTTCCAGGCATGGTTCCGTCCTCTGTATACCGAATGGTGTCTCGTTTAGCAGCACCGCTGATGGCAACAGAAATTGAATTGGGGTAAAAACCACCTGGCCGATCAAATTGTGTCTTGGGTGCAAACGTTACCAGTTCCGTTGGATTGGCTGCTTTGGGAGTGGGTGTTTTGGTAAATCCCCATTGAGCCTGACCATCCCCTATTCGGCCATAGGATATATTCGGCTTTTGCGGACCAAAAGAGACGCTGTCAATCAATTGGCCGTCAGGAGAAAAAAGCCCGAGTTGTTCACCTCCTCCGCTCAATTTTAGCGGCACGTGGATCGGTGGACTTCCTTTGGTGCCTTTGTCCAACCACAACAACAAATGTCCTTTGGGTGCAATGGTCGTAAATTGCTTGAAACGCGAATCGATGACCGCTTTTGTTGGCTTGCTCAGATCATCCGTTAAGTGAAAACCTGCCACACACACCGCGGTATCACCAGCGTTGTAAATCTCTATCCAATCATCGTACTCGCCTCGACTGTCGTGGAGCATTTGGTGCGGCATGGCCACCAGCTCGTTGATAAACAGCTGTGGTTGCTGCGCATTAGCGGTCAACGGCTGTATTGCTATTACAAGAAATGTAAAGAAAATCAGGAAAAAACCAGCTGCTCTGCTCACGCTTCAAAAATAGAAAAACTATGCACGGTCTGCCGGTTTTTTCCGCACGTCTGATCCTATTGAATAATCAAATTGAACCATTTAAAAAGCAATGCCCAAACCAATATTGCCATCAAAGAAGGAACCAGGCCCCGTACTGTACCAAAAAAAATCTTCTGGGCTTAGTTCTTTAGTTGAGGCCGGGGCGGTTCCTGGATATAGGTATTTAAAACCAACGGCAAAATTGAAAAATCGAATACCCGTTTTATTTCCAGCCCGCAGGTGTACCCCGATACTCGCGCCCAACCCTACCTGCTGTTCTGCGCGTGAGGGGGCGTAGCTTATATCAGGAAAGTCGGCTTCGCCTTCTACGTGCGAGGCAACAATAGCCCTGGCTTGTACATAAGGTCCAAAAGGGCGTTTTGGCAGGTAATAACGTAAAAAAGAGCTGGCCTGAAAGCCAGGATAAAAACCATAATACCAAGCTCCGGTTACCCCCCAGCTCACTTGGGGATTCTTAGAAAGCCGTTCGTATTGCACACGAATTTTGCTAAGAACCGACAATGGTGCGATGGACAACCTATTCGAATCTGGTACAAAGTCCCACTCTCCCTGGCCTTCCGGTGTTATGCTGGCCGCAACTTGCTCCTCTTCTTTCAACTTAGGGATAACTGAATTTCTTCGATTGTACCGCAACACGTAAGGCTCAATCTTGACTTTTCTGTTTTTGTCAGCGTTATATTCCTGTAACAGTTCCTGATCATCGCTAAAAGCACTTCTGACTGCAATGCGGGTGATGACATCACTCTTAACCACTCCTTTTTCTCCCGTGCGAATATCAATCACACACCACTGCATCTTTACTTCCCAGTTGACAATGGTCACATCCATAGTACTGACGGTGATCAATCGGTGATCCCGATCTTGCGCATAGCACAATGTGCCCCGGTGGATGAAAGCGTTAAAAATTCTGTCTTTCGAATTGTACCAGTAAATGCCCGTTTCGTCAGCATACCCCCATATATCGAGTAGTTCACCAAATTCGTCACTGATGAGAATCTCATCGTAATTAGGAGAATTCTCCGTTCCTCTAATGTCAAGGGTCAGTTTACCCTGTATGGATGGGGCATTGTTTACAAACTCCTCAAAAGTCCGATAGGCGCCATAGTTGGGTTCAGGACAATGAAGTCGATCGTTCGTACTATCCCGATAACTGCAACCATCTAAAATGGGATAATTCTGGCCAAAGGCAGGAATTAGAATTCCCTGAATGAAAAACGCAAAAATTACGGGTAAGAGAAATATATTTGGACGGGGCATGAATGGAAATTTCAGCCAAAAATAAATTTATAAACCAGAACACGAAGGTTCCAGGAAGAAAACATATGCTGTGTGCAGCACAAAAAAAGAATATTGCCAAGTGTTTAGTAGTAATTCGAAGTTGTTCAACGTGGTCCTACACTTATACGAGTGAGGGGTTCTTGACGTAAAAACCTACCGGATTATAAGTTTTCACAAGGTACGAGTTCGCTGTTGAACCCATTAAAACTATCGTTTTGAACGACAGAAATAAAGGAAATTCAGAGATCGGATTCATGGCTGGTCTGAACAGGGAATGCCTACCAAAATTAGAAAAGAATAAAAAGAACTAAGCGTTTTTTATTGAACGCTGTTCAGCATTTATTTAGAGAATAGAACTAAAAGCTGGCAAGCAATAGCCATTGACAACACAATTTTCCCATTCACGACAATTGCGCATGGAATTGCCTGAAAATTCGAACTTTGTTTTTGGTGCAAGGCATTTACCGACATATCCTATGCGGGTTCATTGGGCTTCTTATAAGTGGCCTCTTGTTCAGCCAACCTGCTCTTCCAGACAAGCGCTTGGAGCTTCGAAAGTATTTGGAGCTTGCTAAACAGCAAAAGCGTCAATTCTTATATGCTGAAGCTCTGCTATCTCTGGAAAAAGCGATTTCCAAAGAAAATGAAATGAAATTTGTCATGGAAGCAGTAATTCTAAAGGCGGAAATATTGCGGGCCAGTGGCAATCACCAACTAGCGCTTGAAACGCTTTGGGACTTGACTAATCCAATTGAACGTTCAGAATTGCATTGGCACATTCAACGCCTTGGTCGATTGGCTGCAATTCACCATGAATATCCCAAATATCAAGAGCTGCCGGAAACAGATAGTGTCCGGTATTACATTGATTCGGCCCTGGTATTGGCCAATTTGATTCCTCCAAAATTTCAATTCGAAATCGCTTCTCTCTACAATGAGTTGGCCTTTCACATTTACCGCAAAGGCTATACAGCAGAGGCGAGGAACTATTACTCCAAGTCCTGTGAAATCTTTCAGCAACTTGGAAAAAAAGAATACTATGCCTCAGCGCTGAGCAATTTATTGGATTTGGAAAGTTGCTCCAAAAATCAACGAGCAGCCGATTCAATTTCTCCTCTATTGCTGACCTTGATCGAAAACAAGGAATGGTATATTACTAATGCTCGGGCCTATAACAACTTGAAATTGGCAGCTGAACTTCGTGGAGATAGCATCAACATGTGGAGGTATGGGTTTTATTCCAATCAAAATCAACAAAAATACCGAGAACAAGTAACCTCAGACAAGATGTTGGCATTACGCGAACAATTTGAGACTGAAAAATTGGAGCAACAAGTAGAGCTAGAACAATTACAAAGGCGCGAGAAAGAGGCGGAGTTGTTCGCAGAAAATCAAAGGCGGCAGAAAACGACCGTGTACCTCATCATCGCTTTAATCGTGTTTGCTGTTTCGATTGTTCAATTGATGCGCGAAAAACGACTGAAACGTGCACTCAAAAGAATCAATCAAGAGCTAGAAAAAGCCAACGAGCGTTACCACATGCTAGTAGCCGAAAGCAATCACCGAATAAAAAACAACCTTCAAATGATCATCTCCATGCTAGATTATGCGGAAGATACCGTTCCAGAGGATGCCAGCGGTACACTAGAAAATATTTCCGGAAAAATTCAAGCGATCAGTGCTCTGCACCGCCATTTGAACTTTGATATTCACAACGAGAAGGTGCTACTTTCCACCTATTTCGAAGAAGTGATTGAACACTACACCGAAGTGAACGGAGATCGACTCACTGTGCAATTAGGTATTGATAAAATCAAAATCCAAAGTGAGCGCATTATTTACATGGGTTTGATCCTAAATGAGCTATTGGCCAATTCGATGAAACACACACCAAAAGACCAGGTTTCCATTCAAATTTCGGTGACACATCAACAGGATAAATTTTGTTTTAGCTACAGCGATGGAGCTATCATTCCGGAATTTATCAATGGGGGAACGGGAATTCAATTGGTGAAAGATTTAGTAGAAAGACTCGAAGGTTTTGACTTTCAACTGAACCATTCCCAGGGACAATTTCAATTTACCTTTTATGCCTAAATTAAAAGTCATCATCATCGAGGATGAATTTTTTGCTGCCAACCATTTGCGCAAGCTACTGCGCAAGTTGGATTACCTCGTGGTGGCGGTGTATTACTCCGGGGAAGCTTTTTTCAAGGAACCACCTGAGGATTTTGATGCAGCGATAGTAGACATTCAATTATCCAAAGAAAAGAGCGGCTTGGACGTGGCCACTGAATTAAAGCAACAACACAAACCCTTCATTTTTCTCACAGCCAACAAGGAGCAACTTACCTTGCTCGAAGCGGCTAAGTTAAAGCCAGCTGCTTACATCAGTAAACCTTTTAAAGTCAACGATGTATCAGCCGCGCTGGAGATCATTCGTCTGAGCCTGCCACAACGTCTTCGCATCCGCACCAACCGGGGAGTCGAATACCTGCTACCGGAACAAATACTCTTTGTTAAAGCAGATGATTCCTACGTGGATATCATAACCCTAACGGGCAGTGTTATCCAACGAAAGCTATTGAAAGACGTCCTGGACGAGCTCCCCTCCTATTTTATTCGTGTACACCGTTCCTATGCGGTGAATGGTCAATATGTGGAGGCACAGAATGCTGGCCAGTTGTTAATCAAAGAACACAAAATTCCCATTTCCCGGAACCTGAAAATTGATTGGGCAAACCTGTCCATGTAGTTCACGACAATCTATTGCTACTGACGACAGTTTTCATTGATTTATTCTTGAAGCAAGGCATATTTGATCCGGATCGAAAAACGGTCAGTTTATCATTTATTCATCCAATACAACTTGCTTTATGAATCCAGAAACAATTATGTCCCTAATCGATGGTTTTAACAAAATTATCGATGCTGGAAAAAATGGTGATGATTTACTCAGTGCAATTATTGGCTCAAATGGAGCTGGCGGTGTAGCCGAAGCCATTAAACAACTCGACTCCGATTTAGTCAATGGATTAGTCAAAGTGGTCAGTGCCATTAATAATGGCGAATACCTTACAGAATGGGCACCTTTCCAGAATTCGATGAAGGCTGCCTATACTCAGAGCATGCAATACATTCAAGAGCTGAATTCTCTGGTACAAAACACCCCGGAACAAGATCAGATTTTTCCTTCAGGCTGGAACGTTACTATTCAATCTGCTCAATTGCAAGACTTCAATGAATGGTGTCAAACATCCTTACCAATCTTAGGAATGATGTTCAGTGCTGGCCAATATACTATCGACAATAATAACTATTGGAGTTTGCCTTCTATGTTTTCAAACTTAATGTCTGATCCAGACGGTAACATACTCGATCTATGGCAGAAACTTGCCGAAGGAGCGCAAGGAAGTTCAAATTCTGTATTGTCAAAATACTATGGAAAGTCACGGTACGAGCTGACCTTTGAACTTATGGAGGAGTTCTTTATGCTGATCGGCATGATATATTACACCCATGAGGCGGCTTTGAAATTACTGGTTGTATTGTACAATTCAGGAGTTGGCAACTTGATCAGTCTTCGACAAGAATTGCTTAATAATTTCGCTCCACAGAAACCTGCTGGTGCTTACACGAACTGTTGGGCAGAATTTCGAACCAAACTAAACAACATGGTAATAATTCCGGCTCCTAATGGTGCCGGGGTAATGCTCAATGGTCAGGATATGATCACCGCGCACAGCACACAATCCTATATTGGTCCCATACAAACTGGAGAAGAAGTTGGTGATACTTACATTTCCTGGCTGGTTTTAACGAATAAGGTTGCTGTTCCTGAAGGGAGTTACATGACAGCCGTTCAATTTTTCACAGAACAAGATCAGAACCAGAACGAGACGCTGCAACTAATAGTTCATAGTTACAATCCCGTCAAAAAGTTAGCATTTACGTCCCAGACTATCAATACAGATGAAGCACCCACTATTTGGGTAGGTTCTCCCAATACAGAAAGCACTATCAACTACATGTGTCAAGGATACGGGAACCCAACTGCCACTCAAAAGAACAATCAGATCAATGTGGTCACGGGGGTGCAGTTGAAACCAATGAATGCCAACCAAGGAATTGGCAATCAACTGGGTATCTATACCCAATGGGGAATCTTGGACGTAACAAATCCCGACAAACCTGAGATAACGGTCTCAGATCCTACATTTTACGAGCCCGTTGACAGTTCCTGTTTCGATGTGGCTCAGCAGAGTTACATTAATCCGGCAGGTTCTTATGGCAAAATTGGTGACAACTTCGTCAATAACCAGCGCATTGTTACCAATGTAAGTTTAATGGCCAACAACGCGGGGAATGGTTTGGTCGTTCAAACTGCCCCTGCTTTCTGTAATGCCGATTACATGCAACCAATCAATCTACCACAGATTCAAGGTTTGCCAACTGCTTAGATGACTTGAGAGACGACTGCACATTGTTTATTGATACAGCCATGCTCCTTCCGAAAGCCGCCCCGAGAACCCGGGGCGGCTTTTTTGTGCCTGCTTATTCGGTAATACAGGCCTCTACTTTACGTAGTTTCATTTTAGCCTAAAATGTACCAAGAACTGCCCCAAATAATGATACATTTACCGTACCTAAAACACCACTATGTCAGAAGAGCTTCCTCCGTGCCCTGAATGCAAATCACCTTATGCCTACGCTGCGGAGACCCTGTTGACCTGTCCTGAATGTGGTCATGAGTGGGACCCGGCAGAGGAAACTGAGGAAGATGGCTTGGTTGTAAAAGATTCAAATGGCACTCTTTTGGCGGATGGAGATTCAGTTACAGTCATCAAGAATTTGCCGGTAAAAGGCCATCCACAACCCATAAAGTCGGGAACCAAAGTCAAGAACATCCGCTTGAAAGAGGGCGACCACAACATTGATTGTAAGATTGACGGCTTTGGCTCCATGGCCCTCAAATCAGAGTTTGTCAAGAAAGCATAAGTACTCTTCGGCCCAACTGACAGACGCTTTGCCACGTATCCATAGAAGCCTATATTAACTGGCCCGGTACGTAGACATGAAAGATTTCTTAATGGTCTTGCTCAATTGGCTTCGATCGGACAAAGGCATGCTTAGCCTGGGTCTTGCTGTGGCCATTCTGCTATTGGCCAAGTTCCATATAACCGTACTAACGAAATTTCATTTTCAATGGGCCGATATGGATCAAGTCTCCATGTGGGCGGCAGTGCATGAGATGCGGGAAGGTTTTTTCCACATGCCACGGTATTGGGGACAAAATTATGGCTCCATGCTTGAGGCCTGGATAGCCATCCCTTTTAGCAGCATCCCTTATCCCAAGCTGCTTCCAATGTCGGCTTATTTCCTGTTGTTGCTCCCTTATTTAGTCATTTCCGGAACTGGATTTTTCCGTTTTGATTCCGGTCTTGAAAGGTTAAAAACGAGTTTGTTGGTCGTGTTCTTTCTGGCATTACTGCCAACAGAGTACATTATGATTGGCGCCATGCCTCGCGACATGGGTACAGGAATTGCAGTGACAGCTTTGGCGTTATTATTCTTGCATAAACCTGCGAATTTCGGCTTCGTGGCCATTGGTTTTTTCTGTGTGCTGGGATGGTCATTTAACGCCAATGCAATTCTATTGGGAGCGGTTTTGTTGACTTTTTCATTTTTCCAGCAAGGTGATTACAGCCGACTGAAAAAAGTGTTGTTTTTGGGAATTGGCTGTGCTTTGGCATTGGGTATTCATCTTTGGATCGATGGATTATATGCCCAGCATCCAGGGTGGGTTGTACATGAAAGGTGGGCCATTGTTTTCTCACCGGAACATTTATGGTCTGGACTAACTCATCTGGATAGGCATTGGGGAAGAATTACTCCTGTCTTGCACGGTGCGGGATGGGTCTATCTCCTGGCTTTTATTGGATTGTCCTTATTGGCTATATGGCAAAGGAACAAAGCCATACTACTATCGCTTGGGGTGCTGGTTATCATTGCATTTTTCGCCCTTGGTATTACCAAGGTCCACAATGCCACTGACAGTATATTTTTTAGTCATGAACGCATGTTTTTGGCATTACCCGTGGCGTTCATTTTTCTTTTTTCAAGACTTATTTTTCAATTGAACAGTTTAAAATATGGGTTTGCCTTTGTGGTGGCAATGCTACTTTCCAATATTTCAACGCTAAAGAGCACCATCAAGTCGAACCTGTTTGAAGGTCAAAACCACTTTTTAAATATAGCGCTGGTAAGTGAATTGGAAATGAAATGTGCCAGAATTGAAAAATTGTATCAGAGCACCCGGGCTGAGGCTATTTTTATTGGGCCTGAGGTGAATTATGGATCGTGGCTATTGTCCCGAAGTTGTCCTTGTCTCACAGAAATAGAGCTGATGGTGAAACCAACTTATGAGCGCAAAACATGGGATCTTCAAAAAATGGATCAAGCGAATTTTAACCGAATACTTTGGATCAGCCCGCTCATCTCAGATTCCTCCCTTCAAGATTTTCCGGAAATCAAGGTGCGTCAGTTGGAACCACTTTTCAATTATAATTCCATCTTTTTGCTGGAGGGCGAACACATGAATCCGATGCATGTCTACAAAGAACTAGGCTTTAAGTCTGTGGCATATTAGATAGACCGGACAACGCCTTACCGGTAGCAGCAAATCCCCTTAAGTAGCTTGATGAAAGGAATCTAAAGCAGTTCCTTTTCTGTATTTCAGTATCTGCCACTCCCCTTTCCAATCCTCATTTTCGATTTTCCTTTATACACTCCATTGTCGGTTCATACACTGATCCGATCGGTTCATACAGTTTTTGATCCACAAGCAAATGCGGCTCCTAGCTTTGCTTCAAATTCCAAACTTCAATCAAGATGATAACAATCCATTTACCAGCCCTTTTGGGCTATTTACTTGCTGGCCTCACCGTGCTGCTGCTCGGTGTAGGAGCTGTCAATGCGCAGGAAGCAGCACTTTCAACTGGCGGTGAAGCTTCCGGAACAGGGGGCACTTCCAGCTACTCAATTGGCCAGGTCGCCTACACCACCAACACGGGACCAGATGGTTCGATCGCACAAGGAGTGCAACAACCTTTTGAAATTTCCACCATCATCGGAATAGATGAGGAAAACATCAGTCTGGAACTGTCCGCCTACCCCAATCCAACCCGGCATTCGCTGACACTTGAGATCGGGAACTACAACAATCAGCAATTGACTTACATGCTCCTCGACCAACAAGGAAAATTGCTGGCCGGTGGAGAAGTAATGATAACCAGCACCATCATACCAACAGAACAGCTGCCTGCGGCCATTTATTTCCTTCGGGTAAATGACAGACAGCAAGTAGTAAAAACTTTTAGAATCGTTAAAAACTAGTCCCATGATAAAACAGATATTCCCTCTCTTAGTCGCGGTTTTGATAACTGCCAATGCCTTTGCCCAAGCCCCTGAAAAAATGAGCTACCAGGCCGTGGTACGCGATGCCAACAGCGCCTTGGTCACCAGCCAGGTCATTGGCATGCAATTGAGTATTCTACAAGGCTCAGCAAACGGCACTGCGGTGTACGTAGAGACACAATTACCAGCCACCAACACCAACGGACTAGTCACCTTCGAAATAGGCGCTGGGACGGTTGTTTCAGGCGTATTCAATTCCATCGATTGGAGCAATGGTCCTTATTTCATTCAAACAGAAACAGACCCCAATGGAGGCACCAACTACACCATTTCGGGTACTTCCCAATTGTTGAGTGTACCGTATGCGTTGCATGCCAATACGGCAGATAGCATTGTCGGAGGCTTTTCCATTACCGAAACAGACCCGGTTTTTGGAGCAGCCATTGCAGCCGGAATAACCGCTGTTGACACGGCCAATTGGAACAACCACATTATCGACACCGACACGCAATTGGATTCGGCCGGAGTTGCTGCCTTGGGTTTTGTTGCAGGGCCACACACAGTGGATACCCAAATTGATTCTGCTGGCATCGCTGCGTTGGGTTTTGTCACAACTTCAGGGACTTCTTTGGATTCAGCCGGTGTTGCCGCTCTTGGTTTTGTAGCTGGACCTCACACGATTGATACACAAATTGATTCAACAGGAATCGCTGGTTTGGGTTATGTAGCAGGTCCGCACACGATTGACACGGATACACAATTGGATTCAACTGGAGTTACTGCTCTTGGTTTTGTAGCCGGACCACACACGATTGATACGCAAATTGACTCAACAGGAATCGCTGGTTTGGGTTATGTAGCAGGTCCTCATACAATTGATACAGATACACAATTGGATTCAACTGGAGTTACTGCTCTTGGTTTTGTAGCCGGACCACACACGATTGATACACAAATTGATTCAACAGGAATCGCTGGTTTGGGTTATGCAGCAGGTCCTCACACGATTGACACGGATACACAATTGGATTCAGCTGGAGTTGCTGCCCTGGGTTATGTTGCCGGACCACATACTGTGGAAGTAGATGGTTCGATCACCAACGAAATTCAGGATTTGCAGCTTTCTGGCAACAACCTCACCATCACCAACAACGGAACAGCCACCACCATCGATTTGTCCGCTTACTTAGACAATACCGACACACAATTGACCGAAGCACAGGTAGATGCCTTTGCCAACAACAACGGGTACTTGTCTTCTGAAGTGGATGGTTCTGTGACCAACGAGATTCAGGATTTGCAGCTTTCAGGCAACAGCCTGACCATTACCAACAATGGAACAGCCACTACCATCGATTTGTCTGCTTACTTAGACAATACCGACACACAATTGACCGAAGCACAGGTAGATGCCTTTGCCAACAACAACGGGTACTTGTCTTCTGAAGTGGATGGTTCTGTGACCAACGAGATTCAGGATTTGCAACTTTCTGGCAACAACCTCACCATCACCAACAACGGAACAGCCACCACCATCGATTTGTCCCCTTACTTAGACAATACCGACACACAATTGACAGAAGCACAGGTAGATGCCTTTGCCAACAACAACGGGTACTTGTCTTCTGAAGTGGATGGTTCAATTACCAACGAAATCCAGGACTTGCAATTGTCAGGCAACAACCTGACGATTACCAACAACGGAACGGCTACCACCATTGATTTGTCCCCTTACCTGGACAATACCGATACGCAATTGACCGAAGCGCAGGTAGATGCCTTTGCCAACAACAACGGTTACTTGTCCACTGAAGTAGACGGTTCAATTACCAACGAGATTCAGGACTTGCAATTGTCTGGCAACAACCTGACTATCACCAACAATGGAACAGCTACGACCATCGATTTGTCCTCATACCTTGACAATACCGATACGCAACTCGATTCGGCCGGTGTTGCAGCTTTAGGCTTTGTGGCTGGGCCCCACTCCACTGCTCTCGCTTACTTGGGTATGGCCAGGGCCAAGAATCAAGGTTCACCTAACCCAAATGTGGACAATGAGATTCCCAATGGTTCGTCTACCAAGGTTCGATGGCAAAATGTTTCTGAGAATTACGGCAACAGCATTGGAGGTACCAACAATACTGAAATTACCATCCCAGCAGGAGTCGATTACATCCGCATCAATGCAGTCATCACCTACGACCAAATTTTGACCACAGCAGATAGCAAGTCCCAATTCATCGTCTACAAAAATGGCACCCCGTTCACCGGACTGTCCAACTCCGGCTATATGACGTATCAGTACTTTAATTCCTTCTACAGTTTCAACTATACTTCGACTCTGATTCCAGTAAGCGCTGGAGATGTATTTGACACCCGGTTGTTTCAAAACAGTGGAGGCTCCCTGTACTTGTCTTGGGGAAGCATTAGTTCTGCTCTGGTATTTGAATTTTATAGCAATTAGAGACAACTAATCTCCAAATTTTTAAATTGCAGCTTCCCGGATGAAATATTTTATCCGGGAAGCCTGTTTTAATAAAAGGCCTTACCACCAAATTTATTCCATCCGTAAATTAGCAGTATTATGAACCGACTCATTTCTTCGAGCCTAATTGGCGCATTATTACTACTCGTTTTTATCAGTTGCCGCAAAGACGATGACACTATCTCTTCGGAAGAAGACTTTGACGAGTACTTAGAGGATGAAATGGACTTTCAGGATATTCCTGCTATGGCGGTGATGGTATTTGACAATACAACCGTAAAGTACGAGCGCTACCTGGGACAATCTGATCGAGACAAAGGGATAGCTTTGGCCGACAATCACTTGTTTTTGCTGGCTTCCATTTCCAAAACAATCACGGCCACTGCACTGCTGCATCTATACGATCAAGGCCTTTTTGATTTGGACGACCCCATCAACGATCATTTACCCTTTACTGTAAATGTGCCAGGAAAGAGTACGCCCATCACCTTTCGCATGTTGTTGACGCACACCTCAGGCATTGCCGATGGTCCAGCACTGGACGGTCAATACTTCTATGGACAGGACCCTCCCATGGCTTTGGCGGATTTCATGGAAAGCTACCTCGTACCGGGAGGTTCCAATTACAGTGCTGGTGAAAACTTTCACAATTTCGAACCGGGTACACAGCATGAATATTCCAATGAAGGCAGCGCACTGATTGGTGTATTGGTCGAATCCATTTCAGGGGTGGGGTTTAACGCCTATTGCAAACAACACATTTTTACCCCGCTGGGAATGACCAATACATTTTGGAGGTTGGATGAAATCAACCAACCCATTGCGATCCCATACGACAATGTTGGTGGTAATTGGGTCGCCTACGACCATTATACATTTACAGACTACCCAAATGGTGGTTTGCGTTCTACGGTGCGCGACATGCACCGATTGATTCAAACGCTCATTGCCGGTGGCAACTACAACGGCCATCAATTGCTCAAAACATCTACTGTTACTGCGATGCTGACGCCTCAAATTCCGTCTATTGATGGAGAAGTAGGCTTACATCTTTTCCAAATGAACAGTACCCTCGGCTTGTGGGGACACGATGGTGGAGAACAAGGAACGGCTACCATCATGGCCTGGAACAAAGGTTCAGGAATTGGTGCCCTCATTTTCTCCAATCAAGGTGAGGCTGATCTGGATGGCATACTTCAAAGAGCTTACCTATATGGCACTAGTCAGTAGTTGGCAATTGCCGGGCATAACGCAGCTGAACTACGCCTGTCTCGTATTGTTCGCTGGATTGAAGCTTGATGTTCAACTGCGGTGTTCCGCCCTGAAACAGGCGCTTTCCATCCCCCAAAATTATCGGCATGACTGAGATGATGTATTCGTCAATGAGGTCGTGTTCCATCAGCAATTTTACGAGCACTCCGCCTCCATCGCAGTAAATGTTCTTGCCCGGTTTACTTTTGATATCACGGATCAATTCTTCCAGGTTTCCGGTGTAAAAGGTCACTCCGTTTTCCGGGGATTTTTCTCGTCTGGTGATAACGTAACAATCGTATTGTTTGCCTTGCGGAAAAGCTCCGTCCAGTAAGTTGCGAACCACATCATAGGTCTTCCGACCCACGATGTAAGTATCCACTGATTCGGTAAAGCTGGCATAGCCATAATCCACTCCTTCTTTCTCGGCAATTGACAACCATGATAAATCATCGTCCCTGGTCGCTAAGAAGCCATCCAGGCTCATACTGATGTACACTATCAATTTTCGATTGCTCATATGTTCATTGTTTATTGAAATGTAGTTGTACTTGAAAATGGCCCAGGACAATTGTAGTAAAAAATCACGAAATGGAATCGGCTGTAAACGAAGAATGTCAAGGATTTTATGTTAAAATGGCACATTGCTTCATACAGCCTCTGGTCATTTCATACACCAATGGGTTGTGTTCATACAGTTTTGGATTTGCAGGTAAAAAAGCGGCCTAAATTTGTCTCAAACTTTTAAATCCAATTATATGAAATCAATATTTACACTTGTTAGTATCAGTTTGTTTATCCTGACACTTGCCCCTGCTTCCAAGGCGCAAATCACGATAGATGCCAATGATTATGCTGACCTCACTAATTACCGAACGACCTATGTCTGGGTGGAAAACGACTCCTCTTACACCACGCCTACAGAAGAAGATGATCAATTATGGGATTACCGTGGCCTACAACCGGGATTACTAGCCGATTTTGATTACCTGACCACAACAGATCCCTTTTTCAGTGACTCCTACCATTATGAAGCTGGGGGCGTTGCTTTGTCTGCATTTATCGTTCCTACAGACCACCACATGGGACTTGATAGCGAAGGATACTACCGATACGGCCAAGAGCAACATGACACCACCTTCTCTATCGCTGCGGTCACAGGAGGCTCGATGGACGAAATTCACTTCATCGACCACAAGGAATACTATAATGGGTATATGAACGAAGTGTTTTTTCCAATGACTTACGAAGATTGGTGGATTGACACGGTTTCCCGCACCACTCAATTTGAACTGACCGTTGCCGGACTTGGTTTGAATAATGTGCCGGGATACCACCAACGCACCTTCATCCTGGACAATGAAATTGTTGGATACGGAAAATTAGTAATGGACGATTCAACCGGTGTGGAAGGCGACACAATGGATGTGATTCTTCGTAAAACATGGTTCCTGGCGGTTGACAGTTTTTTTGTCGGTGGCTCACCTGCTCCTGCATCCCTTCTCGCTGGCTTAGGCACTGCTCAGGGCAGCACGGTAGAAAAAGTGCTCTATTCTTTCTACCGAAAAGGATATGGCGACTTGGTAATGGAGCTTGAATCTTCGGATGATACTCCTGGAAGCGCTTTGGTCGCTGCACGTTTCAACAGAAATGCTGTTCCCGAGGCTCCACAGGATACAACAACTGTTGGAATCAGCGAACTGGAGAATTCAGCCATCAGCTTGTTCCCCAATCCTGTGCAACCGGGCAGAAGGCTGATCATAGAAACAGCACCAAATGCTCCAGCCACATCAAGCTTTCAACTGACCGGAATTGACGGTCGGGTAATTCATCAATTCTCTAACATTATTTATAGTAACTCAGCGCTACAGGTAACTATCCCAAATGACTTACCTACAGGAATTTATACGATTCAGTCATTTGCTAATAATGGCCAAATCATCACTTCGAATAAACTGTTGGTAACGGAATAACCAACAGACGGTCAGATGAGGCCCGGCAATTTGTCGGGCCTTGTTTGTTTCCATCCGAATATTCCCATAATTTGGTCCGTTCATAGCATGACTATTCCTTACCACCTTCGATTTTTACTGTTTTTCTTCCTTTTGGTAGGCCTGCCCCTAAGCTCCCAGGCGCAGGAACGTGCTGAGTTACTCCAACAATTGTTACAGCCTCTATCCGACACCACCCGGACCACCAAGTACCTGCAACTGGCCGCAACCTACATTCCCCATGAAGCAGACTCTGCCGCCATTTGGGTTGATAGGGCTACTGAAGCCATTGGAGATGGAAACTGGCCTCCCCTTTATTCAGAGACTTTAAGTGAGCTTTCCTACGCTTATATGGAACAAAGTGTGTTCGAAAAAGCAAATCATTACGGCCTCATCCTCATCAACAATTACGAAAAGCATGAGCAGTTTCACCTTTTGTTTGATATGAAACGACAACTGGCCAACACCCACTCTATGCAGGGAGAAACAGACACAGCTAAAACACTCTATGTGGAACTGGACAGTTTGTTAAGTGCTCAGGAATTTTTAGATCCGACACAAGGTTTTCGAATGCGGATCGACTACTACAATGGACTGGGAATGACGACCGCCATTGCTGGAGATTTCACCACTTCGCTTGCCCAATTTTTGTTAGCCGATAGTATTGCTGACAAACACGGTTCTACCATGCATAAAAAGGAATGTAAATCCATGTTGGGAACCTTGTACCTCCAAAACGATACTAAACGTGCCATTGAGTTACTGAAAGAAGTGGAAAAACTGTACCTCGAAGACCCCGCAAGTTACAACATCACCAATGTCTATAGCAACTTAGCAACTGCCTATGTGATGCTGGACAGTCATGATGTCGCGAAAACCTATCTGGACAAAAACATCATTGAAGGAAGAAAACACAAAGACAGTATTACCGTTGGTTTTGTCTACTTAAACCGAGGTAATATCGACCAAGACCTGGGCAACTACGCAGCCGCCAACCAACATTTTCAGACAGCATCCGAAATATTTGGAGCTGCGGGTAACAAAAATTTACAAACCGCGTCAAAATTTGAATATGTCAGAACCTGTTTGTTGGGGAAAATACAACTGGAAGAAAGTCTTGCTGCTTTGCCGGAAATACTTCACTATTTCCAGGCTGAAAATAACCTGGAAAAACTAGCAGATATATATTATGTCCGGGCACAACTCCACTATGCATTGGGACAGTACCAATTGGCGTTTCACGATATAGAGAAAAACGATTCTCTCAACAAGGTGCGGCTGGCAAACAATTACAATGACGAGGTAGCTCAAATGCAAACGCAATACGAGACCAACTTGTACAAACGGGAATCTGCGGAACAAACGATTTTGGCAGAGGCCACTAAAATTGAAAGTGAAAGCAAAACGGTGTTGCTCCAAGTGGTTGGTAGTGCTGCTACCCTGCTGCTGCTTATTCTATTAGGGCTTGTACTGGTACTGAATCGTTTGCGACAATCCAAGGCTTTGATAGCGGAACAAAAATCAAACATTGAGCAGCGGGAACGAGAAAAGTCTACTTTGCTCAAGGAGCTTCACCACCGTGTAAAAAACAACCTGCAAATCGTTTCGAGTCTGCTCAACCTGCAGGCAGATGCGGTGAAAGATGAAGCCGCTCAAGGCGCCTTTAGGAATGGCCAAAACCGCGTGGAAGCCATGGCCATGATCCACCGCTACCTTTATGCTACGGATGAGTTGACTACGCTAGAAGTAAAAAGCTACCTCACCCAATTGGTACGCAGCATTGCCCACTCCTATGGCCACGATAAAGAAAACATTGATTTAAACTTCGACATTACCGACACCCCTATCGATGTCGATCTGGCCATCCCACTTGGTTTGATTGCCAATGAATTGGTGAGCAATGCCTTTAAGCATGCGTTTAAGGACGTAGCTCGACCGCAGCTAACGGTCAGCCTAAAACTGGAAGGAAATTTGGTTTTAGCAGTTTGTGACAACGGCCCTGGAACGGATGGAAAAATAATAGATGACAACTCCTTCGGCATGGAACTCGTACAATCGCTTTCCAAACAACTGAAAGCCGAAATGAAGTATGCGTTTAATGAAGGTGCCTGTTTTCAATTAACCGTTCCCGAATCTACTGTTTCCAAAACCAGCCTATTGGCCCATGAAGATCGTACTGCTTGAAGATGAAATGATTGTTGTGCGTGATCTTAAATCAAGGTTGCGGGCAATGGGCTATGAGACGGTTGAGGCATTTGACAACGGCAAAAATTTTCTGGCCCACATCGCCAGCCACGGAGCTGATCTATGTTTGATCGATGTCAACATCAACGGACCTATCAATGGAATTGAAACGGTAAAAAGATTGCCGGCTGACTCACCCACTCCCCTGATTTACTTAACCGCACAAGGTGACAAGGAAACCTTTATCCAAGCCAAGGAAACCAAACCTTCTGCCTACCTGCTAAAACCATACAATGGTTTTGAGTTGCAGACGGCCATTGAGCTGGCGATCGAGCAGTTTGAGGGCAAAGACGCAGCAAAAGAAGAGCAAGACAAGGGACTACAGGTGATCAACGACAAGATCTTTGTGAAGCACAACAACCGCTATGATCGTGTCAATGTGAGTGATATACTTTACCTGGAGGCATTTGGCAACTACACCGAAATCCACACCACTCAAAAGCAATATGTGGTGGTCAACCAGCTGGGCAAAATAGAGTCATCGCTCAAAGATGGTTTTCTTTTCCGTTGCCACCGATCGTTCATGGTCAACCTCCGGGCCGTGGAGGGATTTGATGAAACCTATGTTTTTGTAGGCAAGAAAAACATTCCTATCTCCAAAACGCTGCGCAGTGAGTTGCTCAGTCGGCTTCGGATTCTTTAAGGTCAGCTAGATTCGCATGCAATGAGGTCGGGGCAGTTTTTATGCATAGTTTAACAACTATACTGCTTCTAATAAAAGCCAGTTATCACAGGGTTTGCATTTTCCGAAACTTGTTGTACCTTTTACAAACGAAGCAGAATTTGGTGGCCCGAGATTTTTTTGTGGCGCACCTATAGTGAGTCCCCGCCCCCCGGAAAGAGCAGTACCCTTTTGATTTAAATGAATTCGAATTGTTTGATTATCGGTTTAGGCTTATGCCATAAATCCTGGCAATCTTTCAACGATTCGGGTCACGCCAAAACCGACATCAATGAAGTCAAAACTAACGGTAAAACACGGTTGCTTAAAAGGAGTAACTCCCACCCCCCCTTTTTTTCCTCATGTAATCCTCATCCCCAATTAATAAATATGTACATCAAAAATCTGCAATTATGAGAGCACTAACTTTTTACTCAACGATTCTATTCGCCTGCATTTGCATGTGTCTACAACCTCAAAACCTACTGGCTCAGGCCACCACTTTGGACTGTCCTTCAAAAAATAGCACTTCGGATGTTATCACCGAGGTTTCTTACTCCTTTACGGTAGGTGTCAGTCAGGATTCAGCCAAAAGGCGGTATTCTGCGGCTGTGCTGGCAACACTCACAGCGAAGTACCTCTGTGGTCCTTGTCAGTTGGACGCGACACAAAATTGCACCCCCATGCGTAGCTTCAACATTGTTCCAAAAATCAAAAGCCACTCGAACGATGACATGACCTGGACTTTTAAACAGATTACGGTAAAAGGAAGTGTCGAATGTGTGCGGTGTACGCTTATAGCCATGGTCGGTGACCCGCACATGCAATCTCCATACGCAACAACGGTATGTGGCGGCATGGGAACTGTTACCCTCAGCATGACTGCGGTAAACATAACAGGACCTTTTGTTTTTGATCCCGTCTCGGCCCGGGAAGCATGGCTTGATCGAATTGCCCAAATGAATGGCAATATCGTCCCTGCCAGCAACGAATGGGGATGTTCATTAGAATGCCAGGATTGCAAATTGAGTATTATGGAAGATGAAAGCAGTCCGGTACCTTTCCCTAATCCTGATGGTGATAGCTGGGAATTCCCGGCCGTTGAATTTACCATGGTTTACCAATGTGGGGCCTGTGCTGTTGAAATCAATAAAACAGAGCCTCGTCAACCGTTTATTTCGAGCGATCTTAACGACATTGAAGCGCCAGGAAACCTGCGGATAATGAATCTTTACCCCAATCCTGCTTATCAGGTGATGAACCTGGAATTGGATATACCAGTTACTCCTGAAAGTTCGGTAACGGCTACCATTTATGACGTTACAGGGAAAGTGATTTCCGTGCAATCTGTTAACAACCTGAACCAGGGTGCTAACCTTGTTCAACTAGATGTTTCAAAAATGACGGATGGTACTTACCTGATCAATCTAAGTCACGACACGAACTATTCGCAAACTGTCACCTTCCTGATCAACCGATAAGGTCAACTAAAAACCGAGGATGAAGGATGCAAGCCCGCTGGTCAATGAACCAGCGGGCTTGCCTTTGTTAGTAGCGACAAATACAAATGGAAAACAACTTTGATGTGGGAAGCAAACCTACCCGTCATTACTGCTGATTCATTTTTGCATCAATTCGATCTATCCAGCCTTGGCGCTGGCATCTAAATGATTCGATTGAATTATGCAACCGATTCCAGAGTAGTGCGCATCGTTATCGAATAACACGATTAAGGTACGAACAAGTCATTCTCAGGAATAATGCCTGAATCGCAAAAGAATGTACCCACTTGTTAGGGATGTTGCTTCGTAACTTTGTACCGAAGGTTACCCTCTCGGCCTAATCTACATTCTCATGAAATATTTCATTCAATTGGTTGGCACATTGCTTATGGCTGTTGTGCTAATCGTTATTCTATTTGGTAAAACAGCTTCGGCTCAATTAACGGTGGTCAACAACACACCCGATGCCATTGCACATGAATACAGTTTTATCGATGATGCCATCGGTTATGCCAGAATGACCAAAAGCGATTTTGCCGAACCACATTTCATCAATAAGACCATAAATGGCGGACAGTCTTGGACAGTGATTCCTAATCCGGCTGGTCAGGCTGCCTTATCCGCCATCAATTTTACCAGCGACCAAGTTGGTTACATCCTTACTCGCGAAACCAACACGGTCAGCCCCGTTTCCGTCTATAAGACAACTGATGACGGAGCTAATTGGTCCAACATAACTCCGACTGCACAGGGTCTTCCCTGGCCTGGAGCTGCCGGAGACCCTGTTCCGCTCTTCCAATTTGTGAACGATCAAGTTGGGTTCATTTTAACGCCAACTGCAAATTATTACTACAAAACAGTAGATGGCGGAACTAACTGGGATACGGTTCAAATAAGCACCGCGCAATTCCAAGATGTGAGTGTGCGTGATATGCATTTTTTTGACGCAGACCACGGTATCATAGGCCTCTTTGACAATACATTCCTTTACAGAGGCGGTGTCTACACCACATCCGATGGTGGTCAGACCTGGCAAGGTTTCATTTTTCCTGTGTTGTATGGTGTGATTGGCAGCGTCAAGTTTACTTCTGTTACCACGGCCTATGCCGCTCCAATTGGTTGGGGTTCAGGCGGTCTTCCCCAATTGTACAAAACGACCGATTCGGGCATTTCCTGGGACACCCTCGATTTACCTTTACCCAGCACGGTGCCAACGGGCAATGTGTTTACAGCATTTGATTTCCGCACTGAAAACGAGGGATATGCCATCATCAACAACACCGAATCGGATGTGCGTCACTTTTACCAAACCAAAGATGGCGGTGATTCGTGGGTTCCTTTTGGTACCACTTCCGTTTCTGATTTGACAGAATTGCACTTAACGGCCAACAAAGGCTTCGCCAGCGGTGATACCAATGCATTTGTGCGCCTGGATTTGCCAATTGGTATTACAGAGCCGGTTAATGTAAATATGAACCTCTACCCCAACCCTGTCGCTGCTGGTGGGAGCTTACATTTAGAATTTGAGGACACCTCTCCGCGACAAATCAGCTTGTTGAGCATCGATGGAAAACTGATACAACAGACGTCACTTACCGGCATGAGTGTCAACTTTGAGGTACCTGCATCTCTTGAAGCAGGGTGCTACATGTTGCGCATGCAGGATGGTGAACGCTCCAACACGATGCGAATAGTCATACAATAAGAGAGCACCTTTCCCGTCCCAGAGATAATTCGCCTACCTATGAATGTAGGTTGATGCTTTTTGAAGTGAGGTAATCCATTTTGTCGGGGTTCAGTCTGCTGCCAAATTCACGCATCAACAACGATAACTTGGGATGAATGTAGGTGGTGCAAAAGGAACTATCAGGTCGGTTGTAGAAATAATTCAACTGATCGGCTTGATTGAGTCGGAAGGTGTCGAAGGGCAAAACTTGTGTCACCAATGGCTTGTCAAAGTCCTTTTGGAGTTCTTTAATAATGTCCTTTACTTCTTGCTCCTGGTTTGGTCCAAACGTGTAAACGGCAGACCGATACTTGGCCCGCATGGAATGGTTGGCCGTGCTGGCATGTGTGTGCAGATGTATTTCTACCAAGCTCTTTAAATCGATCACCGCAGGGTCAAAATGGACGATAATGGCTTCTGATTCGGTCGACTGATCTCCTGTTGATGCAATCCACCCCTGCTCTACTTTGGCTATGCCAACCAGCGACTGAAAAACGCCTTCTGTGCACCAATGACATCCTCCTCCTAAACCAACTCGCTCGATTTTGCTCATGCTTTCCAACAGTTACCGGCAAAAATAAAATAGAAGGGTACTTTCGTTCGTCCGCTGGCTTACAAAATGGCGGTTATTCTTAATATTTGGAATAACGAATAAGGTCGGTATTATAAGGGGCAAACTCGAGGCCTTTTTTGGCCATTTTAATGCCTTTTTCCTTTTGCCCTGCCCTAACGTAAGATTGCCAAGCAGCGCCATAAGCAGCCGCAATCATGATGATCTCCACATTACTTTTTTCGGCATCGTAGATGCTTTCAAACAATTGAAGGTGACTGTTCCCCTCTTTGCGAAGATCTGCGTTAAATGCGTTGCGAGCAGCAATTAGGTATACCATTGCCGTGGCTGATTGAAAAATATTGCTCTGAGCAAGTTGAGGGTACTGCACAGAATAAGAGGTCAGTTTTTCCAACATCACCGGATTGTTGTTTTCATAACGCGACAAATCGAGAAATAAGGCGCGAGCAAAAAAGGACTTAGCGTCTAAATTATTGGGCTGTAAAGCGTGTGCTTTACTTAAGAATGGAATAGACATAGCATATTGCAGATCATTCATTAAAATTCTGCCGCGCTCAAAGTTGTAGCTAAACATGATTTCATTCAACGCCAATGAGTCATTCAAATCTTTCAAAAACAACGCATAAACCTGCCCGATGTAAGCGGAGTCGCCTTGCTTGATTAAGTACTTGTGCTGCAAACTTTTAAATTCACGCGCAATCTCTTCCGGGCTGGCCAATTCATCAGCCGTATTGAACATTTCTATTAACAGTCGAATGTCGTCAAGTTTTGAATACTCTGAATCTCCTAATTGAGAAGCTGTTGCTGCGACTATGAGCAACTTGCCGCGCTCAGAGGCAGGAAATAAAAGACTGAACTTTTTAAAACAGTCAACAGCCAAGGGGTAATTTTCTTCTCCCATCAGCTCCAATCCATAATTACTGTATTGAAATGCGGCTAATTCAGAATACCCCAAATCATCTACTCTTTCATAGTAAAATTCATTAAAGACAGTAGCTACTGAGCGCTCTTCTACTTCTTTCTCTTCAATCATTTTATAGTTGACCAAGCTCTCAACATAGGTTTTTTTGAACCGGTCCGACAGAATAGAATACCCTGCGATCGGATCGGTTGTCTCTACCCGAATGGAAAGGTTGTTGGGATCGGCAATGAGATATACGTGTGATGGTTGCTCCACAATGCGATAGGCGATACCAAAATGATCAAATGCCAAAGCATACAAGGCCGTAGCAGAGACACAATTGTAGGTGCCGGAGTCAAACACTTCAGGAAAGGCTGCGATAAACTTATAGCGCTTTAGAAAACGCTCGTGAAAAAGCTCAAAGATGAGCTTTACCTGTCGTTGCAGCGGTTTTGATGCAATTTTCTTCGCTTCCAACTCCCGGTAGGCGGCTTCCAATTCTCTGGAAACAGCAGCAACATCCAAGCTCGTTTTTGCAGAATCAATAGCCATTAACAAAGCAATGGGTGTCGCCTCCCGTTGATCAGTATTCTTCTCAAACAGTTCCTGCTCCAAAGAACTGAAGCAATTAAAGTTGGGCACATTCGGCTCCGTCTCTTGGCCTACAACAGAAAATACTAACAAACAAGTAAAGAAACCCAGGGTTAAAAGGTTTTTCATGGGCACAAAAGTAGGAAACTAATGGCTCGTCAGTGGTAATGCCATTTAATTGAGAGAGGATGATTTCTTGATCGGATACGAAAAGTATACTCTCTGAAGGTAGGTGGGAATGCTTTATTTTCCCCACCGCATTCGCTTGAAAACGAGAGTCTCCTGAGAAAGAGACTACTGAAACGGCCCCGCCTTAGGGGTCATTATCCATTTCAAAACGGGATCAACAATGAACCTGGGATGTGTTTTGGCTGACACATTTCGAATGAAGGTATTGAGTCCACCTTGCGATTGCGCTAAATCACCCAGCCACCTGCTCAGCAACACCACAGTTCTGGCCTTGTTGAACCTCTTTTTTTGAAACAAGGCAAATGCTGTTTCGGGATCCGCATGTTCATCCAACAATTCCGTCAACCAATAGCCATCTTCAATTGCCTGACAGCCGCCCTGCCCCAGGTTGGGGGTACAAGCGTGTATCGCATCGCCCAAACAACAGGTGTTTTCATGGAACCACTTGTTGGTAATCGGCAAATCAAACAAAGGGTTGACATGAATGCTTCCTTCCTCCGCATTTTTAATCATTGCCCGAACGTCTTCGGGAAAGTGCTGTGCTTTGTCTACCGCAAATTGCTTGACATCAAATTCTCCTTCCGGCAGTTGCCCGGATTTTACTACCAGAAACCAATAAACCAGGTTCTTTCCTACATACGTAAAACCGACCCGCACGCCATTGCCCCACATTTCGAGAAACAAACTACCTTGCTCTGCGGGCAACGATTGCCGGGAAATGCCCCAGATACCTACTTGACCTGAATTTCTAGGCTGCGTGTGCGGTGACACCAATGACCTTACCTTCGAGTGAATGCCATCCGCTCCAATCAACACATCATAAGTAGCCTGACTGCCATCTTCAAAGATCAAGGTGCCATTTCCAGCCGTTTTTAGTTTTTTGCCAAAATGGAGTCTTTCGGCAGGCACACCTTTCGCCAGAATATTGATGATATCAGCGCGGTGCAATACCAGAGGCGCGTATCGCTCTTCGCGAACAAAGGGTGCCACGGACTTGTAAACGATGGGCTGCTTCAGGTGGTTGGTAAACAAAAAACCTTCCAACTCATGCCCAATTGCCTCCATCTCATCCACGATTTGCACGTCAATTTGATCCAATGTTTTCAAGGCATTTCCATACATCCAATGGCCTCCGCCAACATGCGCGTAGGAAGGCGCCCCCTCATATACCTGAAAATCCATTCCTTTTTTGGACATGGCCCTGGCAGCGGTTAAACCACCAATCCCCCCTCCAACAATGGCAATTTTAGAATGCATGGTTGGCAAGTTACCAAGAAAGTGGCAACAATCAAGGTCCTGGTATCATTCACAACAAGCGTTGGAAATAAGCGTAACTTTGACCTGCACATTACTCGAAAAAATGACTGAATTTACGCTCACCGGACACGAATACATTGGCTTGAATCAATTGCTTAAGATCCTTGGTCTTGTTGAATCTGGTGGAGATGCCAAAATGCGCATCCAAGGCGGTGAGGTGACGGTAAATGACGCAGTCGAAACCCAAGTGCGCAAGAAACTACGCGTGGGTGATGTCGTGGTCTTTGAAGGCCAAACGATTACTGTCAAGTAACCAACTCTGCTCCTTCCGGAGTTTTCATTCCTTTGAGACTAATTTTGATCACTTCCTGTTCCGGAAAGCAATTCCCTGTACTCAGTAGGTGATTTTTTGACATGGCGTTTGAAGTACTTCACAAAGTAAGAAGCATCTTCAAATCCGAGGCGGTAGGCTACTTCGTTCACTTTCAACGAAGTAAAGGACAACAGCCTTTCTGCTTCCAAAATAATTCGATTGCTAATGACGACCGAAGGTGGTTGTGCCACAATGGTTTTAACAACAGTTGTCAAGGTTTTGGAGGAAATATGAAGTAAATCCGCGTACTCGCTAACGGAATACCCGTGCGTGTAATGCTGCTCCACCAACTCCCGAAACTGCAAGTATTGCAAGTCGTATTGACTGGTGAGTTGGATATCGCTGGTGGAATCGCCCCGGTGTTTCCGCTCCAGCAGAATTAGCAGCGATTTTAACAGGTAGCGCAACACCTGTTTGTGTCCAAACTGTGGGTCATCATCCAGTTCCTTTTGAATGAGATCGATGTAAGTGTTGACCAGTTCAACTGTTTCAGGAGAAATGTGATAACACGGTCGGCCCTTGTTGTTAAACACATTGTATTTCAGGAAAATATCCACGTCCGATTGCATCAGGAAGCTTTCGTTGAAATGGATCAGAATGCCCTCCTGCCCTTCCCAATCATCAAAATAGTGGATTTGGCTTTTCGCAATAAAAAAGAGGGTATTCTCTTCTATGGGGTAACCGTTGAAATCTATAAAGTGCTGGCCTCCCGGTTGGAAAAACCACAAAATCTGATAAAAGCTGTGTGAGTGTGGTTGGGCGGTATGGGCCTTATTCTTTTCTAAATACGCTTGTAACGAATGAATTTCGAACTGCAACTTCTGGGGTTGCTCCTTGTGCAGGTGGTATTGGGTGATATGGCTATTATCCTTTTTCAAACCTTGGCCGTGGTTAACAATTTCGCTGCTGCTTTGATGCCTGAATAAACGGCTCCTTCCAGGTAACCTCCATAAACAGAAGAAGTTTCCGTTCCTGAAAACAGCAATTTCCCTTGCAGGTAGAACGCGTCAAAACAAGGATTGCCGTATTGCGGACTCATGTAAACCGATGTCAAGTTCGGGCAGGCTGTAAATTCGTCCTTGGACCAGTCTTTTTCCTCATAAGAGAGGTACTCGCGCACTTCGGGTCCAAAACAGCCTTCCAGATAGCTTAAAATGCGTTCTTTCCGGTATGCTGGTGATTCGGAGCGCAACCCTTCGTTGACAAACCCCATGAGTGCAAAAGTGCTGTTGTCTTCGCTGGTGTGATCATAGAGTTCTATCACCGGACTGATTTGACTGATGACCGTACCCGATAGTCCATTCTCACGCCAGAACGGTGCGCTAAAGGTCATACCTAGCTTGATGGCATTGCTCATCCAGGTATGCGTTTTTTGCATGGATTCGAGCAGGGTTGCCGGCAAGGGTGGGCTGTAATTCAACAATGTCGATAGCTTAGGCGGAATGGTCACAATCACTTGCCCTGCGGTAAAACTACCCACTCCGGTTTGCAGTACCAGTATATCCCCCTCTTCAGTTATATCCGAAACGGTGGTGTCCAACCGTAATTTACCTGCCAATTCCTTTGTCAATGCGGCAATCAGCGCATTGGAGCCTTGCGCAATTCGAAACGAAGGCATGCCGCCATCGTCATTCTCAAAGTAATGCGGTGGCGCCATGGAATTGTAGATCAACTGGCTTTTGCCTTCACGGTATTGCTCGAACCTGGGCACTTGCAACTTCTGCAGCAGCTGGTTCAGGTGCTGATGCTGGTTGCTAAACCACGTAGCTCCAAAGTCTACACCATTGACTGTTTGAACGCGGCCACCCACAGTGCTCCGTCCTTCCAATATCAGAAAATCGTTTTCGCCTTGCTGTTGAAGTTTGTATGCCGTTGTTAAACCAGATAGTCCAGCTCCTATGATGATGTATTTTGAATGCGTTGCCACCTGCTACTTTTCTTCTATTCTGTTCGAATTGTTACCGCAAAAGTAATCACTTCTCGGGTTTGAATTCCCTTGGGTTTTATTTGCTCCATTCTGGTCCAACCCCAATCAACCTTCCCGCATTTGAATACTATTCAAATACAGAAAAATTAATTGATTTACAAACAGTTGGGCCGGATTACCGAAATGCTTCGTGTAATTTAAAATGTACTATTTCTTAAAGACGGAATAAACGCGTATTTCTGGATCACCACCCAAAAGAGGACCTAACTCCCTCACCACATCATTTGTAAAGAGGTCGCTTGTCAAATAAGCATTTGCCTGCTCTTCCGTTTCAAATCCGTGCAACACTTGCACATCATCGCCACGCATCAGTAGCTCTTTGGAAGTTGCCCCATCAGCCTTTTCAAGAAAAGGTGCTTTGTATTTTGCGTACACTTCACCAGCCGCTGGTCGATTCGCATTGTCAATTTTCAAGCTTATCTCCAGAAAAGCACCGGCTTGAACCTGCGCTCCCGGAATAGCTGCGGCCGAGGAATACACGCGCACTTCAGGGTCCGCTGCCAACAAAGGCCCCAATTCTCCTACAATGTCTTTTGAAAAAAGGCTGGTAGTTAAATAGGCATTGGCTTGTTCTTCTGTTTCGAATCCGTGCAACACTTGCACATCTTCGCCTCGCATTAACAGCTCTTTTGAAGTAGCACCGTCAATCTTGGTAAGGAAGGGCTCTTTGTATTTTAAGTAAACTCCTGCCGCAGCAGGGCGGTTATCATCATTAATTTTTAGGCTTATTTCTAAAAATGCTCCTGTCTTTTTCATGGTTTCTTTTTCTGAAGGTTGGATTGTGCTCATCGCCAATTCACTGGCAACATTTTCTTTCTTATCGGCACTTTGACTGCATGCTGTTAGCGATAGCAGCAACACTGCCATTACTGATGGTATTGTTCTAATAGTCTTCATTACTTTGGTTGGTTTTGATTGATTGATTTAAGTTGATTTTTACAGAATTAATTTCTTCCGGCCATTACACCTCCATCTACATCCCAAATGGCTCCAGTCACCCAGGATGCTTTGTCTGACAGCAAGAAGGCAATGGTACTGGCTACATCGTCTGCCGTACCAATGCGGCCTATCGGATGAAAGGCATGGAAAGTTTGCAATGCGGTGTGTGCTTGTTCTTTTCCTCCAAATACACGTTCGTAAACCGGAGTTTCTACCACTGCTGGCGAAACTGCATTGACCCGAATACCGGCATCAGCGAGCTCCATGGCCAGGTGCTGTGTCAAACTGTGCAATCCCGCCTTTTGCATGGAATAAGCGGAAGAAGGTGTGGCTTTTACGGACTGTTTGGCCCACATTGAACCCACATTAACAATGGCTCCACCGTCTGTTGCTTTCATCTTTTTGGCTGCTGCCTGGGTGATGAAGAAAAATCCGCGGTTGAGGTTCAGGTACGAATCATAGTCTTCGCGGGAATGGTCGAGAAAAGGTTTCGGTCCAAAGATGCCGGAAGCATTTACCAGGTAATCCAAATTGTCCAATGCTTCGATGACACCGATCAGGCGATCCACATCGTCATTGCGTGTAATGTCAATCTGGTGTGTGGTTACAGTAGCTCCTAACTCATCTTGCAACGCCTGTAATTTTAGGGTACTGGTGCCAACAACGTGTACTTCAACTCCTTCATTTAATAACTGTTGAGCAGTTGCTTTTCCAATCCCACTGCTGCCTCCAATAATCAATGCTTTTTTGTTCATTTTTAGGTGTGTTAATTTCTTCGAACAAAAGTAGCGGGGTACTAACGGCTGGTTCCTGCGATAAAAAGAGAATGACTGGTAATTTTGGGAAAGTGGGTTCGTTTATACTCCGCAAAGTGTGCGGTAAAGCAAAAGGGGCTGTCTCATAACCGAGACATCCCCTTTTCATAATGTATAGGATGTGCCAAACCTAGTTCACATCGTTACATAGTTCTTACAACTGAAGCACTGTTAACAGGCATGGTGCATTCGCCAACGACTTGGGTTCATTTTTCGGCTCAAATTGCGAACTTTTCGGCTGTGTCGTTGCTGCATAGCCATCATCTTCAACTTTGTCCTGTCCAGATTTCTATTGGTCAATCGCCTTACCTGGATAGTTTGCTGAACGGCACTTCGCTTTGCAGCCTGAGCTACTCTTTGAATGCTCTTTTTTCTGTCTGTTTGCTCTACCGTACCGGAAGATTCCTTTTCCGTTGACGTTGATTGCTCCGTTTGAGCTTCAACACCAGAGATGGTCAACAGAAAAATGAAAGAGATTATCAGGCTATTTTTAAATATCATAACAACGCTTTTAATTCGGAATTAAAGGTTTCATTTACTTCAAAGACATGTTTATCATTCCAGCGTTGCACCACTTGATTTTTGATTCACAACAAATTACATTTTAATTAAGCTTATCCGCTTTTAATTTTCACCAGAAGCAATTATCTTGTCGCCTTCAAGATCGTGCCCCCTACGTTCCTGGACCCGTTATCTATTCTAAATAATTTGTATTGTACTATACATTAGTGCACCAACGTGTAAATAAACCACCCTTCATTCATTTCTAATTTTAAATCAAAATCATGCAAGATTTATTAAGTGAGATTCAGCTTTTTGCCGGTACTTTTGTGCCGATGTACCACACTGCATGCGAAGGTCAACGCATGTCAATTGCCAACAACTCAACATTGTATTCCCTGATGGGAAGCCATTATGGTGGTGATGACAAAACTTATTTCCTTCTGCCTAAAATAGCTCCCACTGCTGACGGGATGTTCTGGAATATCGAAACCTACGCAGGCCCCCTTGGGATGCCTAGTGACCAAGGTTGCTTCGGTATAAACGCTGTAGGAGAAATCGGCTATTTCGGAGGGCAATCTGCCCCAATTAACTGGGCTTATTGTGATGGTTCAAGTCTTTTAAAAGATGAGCATCCGGCATTGTTTGAAGTTATTGGATACACCTATGGCGGCAGTGAGGAAGAATTCAACTTACCCAACCTTCCAGCTATACCTCCTGCAGATGGTTCTACTGGAGATACCAAAGCTCTTATTCGTCTAAGACTCAATGCCCATTTTGTTCACGAATCACAGAATTCGACATTGGCATCTATCGTTCAATGGTCTGGAAGCACTACGCCAAACGAGCTTTTTTGGCAAGCTTGTGATGGACAACTAATGTCAATAGAAGAGAACATGGCTTTGTTTTCTTTGTTGGGCACACACTATGGCGGTGACGGTGAAAAAACATTTGCCCTACCAAAAATAGAAACAGGCAATGATACTATCTACATCATCTGTATTCAGGGAATTTTCCCAGCTCGTAGCTAAGTCGGTGTAACAAACATTCAAAAGGGGCTGTCTCATAAGGACAGCCTCTTTTTTATTTGGCTAATGAAAACCCTAATTCAACTCGCCAAATTCAAGCAGCCAGTCAGATAAGCTGGGATAGTCAAACATTTTTTTTGCCTTCTGCAGTCGTTTCTTTCCGGCAGAATGTTTGTCTGCTCTTCACTTTCCAGGCTTCCCAAAATACATGGTTAGCCGCTCCATATCATAAATCTTGTTGCGGTACGGAATCATTGCCTGGTAAACAGGATCTGCGCTTAACTCCTTCTACTTTGTAGAGTATTCAACGCTCCAAATGTTCAAGCGAATAGCATCTTGTGGGCCAATACCTGTGCGGAATTCATTGATTTTAAAAGAGCTTTCATTTTTACCCCATATTGGGCGGCCAGGGGCATTTCCTTGTTTTCATACGTATCTCTTTCAGCAGCGTCAAATCCTTCGTTCATCACCACAAAATCAACGAGTATCAACTCCGCTCCGGTTTTCATGCTATCCATTTTAGTTTTTCCAATTATTTTGCAATGCTACCCCGATTTGGAGAACAAATTTGTTATAGGCTTGTTACTAGGATGTTACAGGATGCTATAGGCTTGTTAAAAAGAGCTGTCAAAACTATTTTGGTTCTGCCTCGTAAATTGGCAAAGCGCAACATTAAATGAGCAATTCGTATTATGGAAGATTCTGTTAATCTACCTGAGCAGAATGCAAGCAACGCATCTTTTCCTATCTCCGAAGGCGAGATGCTCAAACTGATTCTGGAATCTTTTCCCGCACGGATATTCTGGAAAGATCGCCAGTCCAGGTTTTTGGGCGGCAATGAAAAAGTTGCGCAGGATGCAGGAGTCGGAACCGTTACCAACATGATTGGGAAAACGGACTACGACATGCCTTGGAAAAAAGAAGAGGCTGATTTTTTCGTTCAAGTTGATGAACGTGTTATGTCCAGTGGTACTCCTGAATTGGGAATAGTAGAACCTCAGCTACGAGCAGATGGAAAGAAATCCTGGATCGAAACTAACAAAATACCACTCGTGAATAAAGCCGGAGATACCATCGGTATTTTGGGCACTTACCACGACATTACCGAGCGCATCGAGTCACAAAAGAACCTGGAAAAGTATGCGAGAGAACTGGAGATAAAAAACCGGGAATTAGAACAATTTGCTTACATCGCTGCGCATGATTTGCAAGAACCACTCCGAACAACATTGGGATCAGTTCACCTCTTGGAAGATGCTTACAAGGAGCAATTAGACAGCGAGGGGCAATTGTTTGTGCAATACATCAAAGATTCTACCAAACGTATGCTTGAAATGGTAACTGGTGTGCTGGAATATTCCACCATGGGGCGGGACATCAAAATTGAAACTGTTAACAGTCATACTGCTTGCCTGGAGGCTACTGAAGATTTAAAACATGCTATCGAAGCATCGGGTGCCATCCTCACTATTTCGGATGATTTACCTGTTATTCAAGCAAGCAAGGTGGAGCTGCGCATGCTTTTTCAAAACCTCATTGGCAACGCCCTAAAATTCAAAAGACCAGGAGTCACCCCTCAAATTGAAATCAACCATAAAGGCACAGCGGATTTTTGGTGTTTCTCGGTTTGCGACAATGGCATTGGCATTCATACCGACTACAGAGAACAAGTATTCAAAATTTTTCAGCGGCTGCACAACCGATCAGATTACGAGGGTACTGGGATGGGATTGGCCAACTGTCACAAGATTGTGGAGCTTTTTGGTGGCCAAATTTGGTTTGATTCTAAGGAAGGAGAAGGAACCAATTTTCATTTTACGTTAAGAAGAACCGGAAATGATGCTTGAAAAAATTCTGTTGGTCGATGATGATTTACCGACCAATCATTTGCATCAGATAATCTTACGTAAAAAGGGTTGCGCCAATCAAGTACAGGTGTATCAAAACGCCAGCGAAGCTCTGACTTTCCTGGAGAGAAATGAGCCTGATTTAATTCTGTTGGACATCAACATGCCCAAATTGAATGGCTGGGATTTTTTAGACCGTTATGTCGCCACCAATTGGGACAAACGGGGCACGAGAGTTATCATGCTCACCACTTCCCTCGACCCCAAAGACCGGGAAAAAGCGATGACTTATGGTGTGGTGGTGGATTTAGTGAACAAACCCCTCACCTTTGAATTGCTGGACCAAATACTGGAGAAGCATTTTGCCTGATTCTCGTTCTCACCGCCAATTCACCTAATAAACCAAGTAATTGTGCCTGTCTGTTAAACTCCCGTATTTCTGCGCTTGTGACAATGCGCATTGAATCGTCAAATTTGGGTTTTACTAATTATTTAAAAACCCAGTTGACTATGTTTAAAAAAATGCTTTTTGCCTTGGGCTTAATGGCCGCCTGCTCCACTTTTGAAGTGTCCGCGCAATGTGCTGCCGGGCAAATGTTTCTCTACAATGGAAGCAATTGCTTAGTAGAAGTTGAAGTTTTCTACGGTGACGGTTGTGACACTTATGGTTCCGTTACACAAAAAGCGGCCGCCAACTCTGGAATCTGTATTTCCATTCCCAGCCCGTGGAGTCCGGTTGAAACCATTTTGCACGACCCGGCTTCCGGTCAGTATGCCTCACTTTACCCTGGCTGCGGTTCCTCACAAGAGGTCACTTATGAAGACTGTGCAGGTTTTACCCGAACCTTTAGTTGGAATTCAACCTGGTCCCGGGAAGTTTACTAGCACCAATAGCAAGCAATTACCTGGTCGATCGTGCTGTGCGAACAAAGGAAAGTCCCTAAGTTCGCAGTGGAATTCAGTTTTATCCTTGTTTGGTAAGCCTGGTATGGTGGACCCGAACTAAAGCTTCGGCAAAGGTTAGAGACCCTCAGTATATGGCTGTATTGAGGGTTTTGCTTTTCTACAAGTTGAACTATCCTCTTTTTTGGCGTTTGCCAAAATCCTTCTGCCCTCTGGTTTTGGGCTTCTTGTATTTTTTAGCTATTTGTTCCCGGTAGGCTCCGCCTTGATTTGTTTTCTTGTTTTTCTCTTTCTTTTCATGAAAGCCCGTGCCAAATCCCAGCCTCGCTCTTTCTTCCTCGGACATGGGTTTTTGAAAGTCCAGATCCTTTGGCTGTTCGTCAGGAGTCAACACTTCTGAGATTTCAACTTCTTCTGGAAATGCCAACTCGGGAATGGTATAGTCCATCAGCGACTCGATGGCTTCTTTGGAGGGTATTTCTTTGGGGGTGTATAGCAAGATGGTCTCTCCTGGCATTTCGGCCCTACCCGTCCTCCCTATCCGGTGCATGTAGTTTTCGGGGAAATCCGGAGTATCAAAATTGATGACATGACTAATGCGATCCAAATCGAGTCCCCTGGCCATGACATCGGTAGAAATCATGATCCTGTTTTTTCCTTCATCGAACCGTTGAATGGAACGAATCCGATAATTCTGGGATTTGTTGGAATGAATCAAACAGGCTTCTTCCTTGTAGCGTGTACCCAAACTTTCAAACACCCTATCAGCACTCCTTTTGGTTCCGACAAATACCAAGACTTTGCTAAACGTTTCCTTGTCCTCCAGCAGGTGAGCCAGTAGATTGGCCTTGGTGTAAAAGTTCGGAACGGGGTAACAGTGTTGCTTGATGTTGTCCAATGGTGTTCCACTCACAGCAATGGATATGGTTGCAGGGTTGTTAAAAGTTCCTTTTATCAATGCTGCTACATCGTTAGTCATGGTAGCGGAAAACAACACACTTTGCCTGCGCTGCGGCAGCTTTTCCAGTATGTTGGTCAACTGAAAACGAAAGCCTAGATCCAGCATGACATCCACTTCGTCAATCACCAGTTTTCTGACGTCTTTCAAATGGAGCGCTCTGTCCAGCACCAAATCGTAAAGACGACCGGGTGTTGCGACAATAATATCCGCACCTCGTTTAACATTTTCACGCTGCACGCGAATGTTGGTTCCGCCATAAACTCCTTGCACACGCACATCCATGTACTTCGTAAACTCTTCAGTGCGTTGCACAATTTGCAGCACTAATTCTCGGGTAGGAACGATGACCAATACCCTTGGATTTATTTGATTGGAGAAGTTTAATTGCTGCAATATGGGCAGCATATAGGCCAGGGTTTTACCTGTTCCGGTTTGAGCAATGCCCACGACATCCCGCCCGGAGAGTATCACCGAGAAGGTTTCTTCCTGAATGGGAGTTGGTGTCACAAAACCCAAATCATCGATCGCATTGAACAATGGATTGGACAGGTTAAAATCTGCAAATGCCGCCATCTGATTTTTTTTTCAAAGGTAATGCTTGCTTTTGATCCTATCCTATTTTCTGATGGTTTCGTTTTGATGGTGGTATAAATAGGGTGATCGGTGAAACAATCTCAAAAAGAGATACCCAAACAAAAAGCCCCCTGATCCCGATAGCAATCGGGACTGGAGGGCTTTTGAGACGAGTGGTTAACCAAGAATCTCCTTGGCTAAGTGATCTGATACAACCGCGTAATGGGCCAGCTTCATGCTGATATTGGCCCTTCCACTGGTGATGGTTCGCAGGTCGCTGATGTAACCGAATGTGGTCGCCAACGGAACTTCCGCCCGGATCACTTTTCGACTACCGCGACTGTCCAACAGCATCACCATGCCACGCCTGCGGTTCAGGTCGCTGTTAATGGCTCCTGTGAACTCTTCGTTGCTTTCAATTTCAGCCAACATAATCGGCTCAAGCAACTGGGGTCCGGCCTGTAAACTGGCTTTTCGAAATCCGTTTCTTGCAGCAATTTCAAAATCCAGTGCATGTGAGTCCTCGCTGTGGGTCGCACCATCCAACAAGATCACTTCCAGGTGCTCCACAGGATAACCTCCGAGTACACCATTTTCCATGGCGGTCAGGAATCCCTTGCGAATGGACGGAAGATACTCCTTCGGAATGACCCCGCCCTTCGTTTGGTCTACCAACATTAGCCCAAAATCCCCATCCATTCGCGGCCCAATGACAAAAGTCAGGTCGGCAAACTGACCGCTTCCACCGGTTTGCTTCTCAAAGCGTTCGTGGTGTTTGACGGTCTTGCTGATGGCCTCTTTGTAAGCCACTTTGGGAGCTCCTTTGCTGATACTGAGGTTGTGCGACAACCGCAACTTTTCCAGCACCACTTCCAGGTGAAGTTCGCCCATACCTTTCAGTAACGTCTGTCCGGTTTGTTGGTCTATCTCCACCTTCAGGGAAGGATCTTCTTCGGTGACCTGAGCCAAAGCCTGTCCAAAGCGTTTGTGATCTTGTTGCGTTTTAGGCTCTACCGACAATTCGATTACGGGGTCAGGTATGTCAATGGACTCCAATACAACCGGAGCATCCATGGCACACAAGGTATCTCCCGTGCGAACGTCTTTTAAGCCAACCAACGCACAAATGTCACCTGCCTGGGCGCTATCAACGGGCTTGTAATCATCCGCTCGAACTTCGAGAATCCGATTGACCCGCACCTTTTCGCCTGTTCGGGCATTCAGAATCGTACTGCCAGATTGCAATGTTCCCGAATAAACCCGCACCATGGTTAGTTTGCCCACGTGCCTGTCAACATTGACCTTGAAGGCCAAAGCCGAAAATTGTGCATCAGCATCACGCTCCAGCACAACAGTCGCATCGGAATCAATGTGCTTACCTTCCACTGCCGGCATTTCGCTTGGGTCTGGCAAATAACAAACAACGGCATCCAACAAGGGCTGAACTCCTTTGTTCTTATAAGCTGCCCCGCACAAAACGGGTGTTAACAACATGCCGATGGTACCGCGTTTCAGCGCATCTATAATCAATTGCCCATCGATGCCATCAGGGTCATCCAGGTATTGCTCCAGCAATTCATCGTCCTGCTCGGCAATGGCTTCCAACATCTGCACGCGTTGCGTTGTAGCTTCAGCGAGTAATTCTGCAGGTATTTCCATTTCCGTCCAGGTACTTCCATCAGCAGTTTCCCAAACCATGGCCTTCATCGCAATCAAATCAATTACTCCGACAAAGTCATCTTCTTCGCCAATGGGCAACTGAACTGGCACTGGATTGGCATCGAGGCGATCACGAATGGCATCCACAACATTCAAAAAGTCGGCTCCTACCTGATCCATTTTGTTGACAAAACAGATGCGCGGAACGTTGTATTTGGAACTGAGGTGCCACACATTTTCAGATTGCGGCTCAACACCTGACGCGGCACTGAACAAAGCAACAGCTCCATCCAACACCCGCAACGAACGTTCGACTTCAATTGCAAAGTCAACGTGGCCCGGAGTATCAATCAAATTGATGCGGTACTCTTGTTCATCACCATTGTGATCACGGTGCTTCCAAAAAGTGGAAATGGCTGCCGAAGAAATCGTGATGCCCCGTTTGCTTTCTTGCGGGTCGGTATCCATCACGGTATTCCCATCGTCTACGTTACCCATCTTGTGGATCAATCCGGAGTAGTACAACATGCGTTCCGTTACGGTTGTTTTGCCGGCATCAACGTGCGCCATGATTCCTATATTTCTACTGTTATTTCGAGTTTTCATTTTGATTTCATTCAATTGTAAGTTGGCCTATGGCCAATAAAAAAGCCTCTCCCGAGAACTCGGGAGAGGCTTATGATGTAGCTAGTCGAAAATTTAGACAATCATCACCTCTCCCTAAAGTGCATTAGCACCTTAAGTTGCTTTACTAAAATTGATGTGTTTAATGAAAGTCCCATGGGACAAAATTTAATAGTTAGTTGCTGCATGATGAGTGAATTTGGCAGCACAAAAAAGGCCTCTCGAAATAAAAGGCCGCAAACTATTAAATAGAAAGTTGAGGTCGATTCAAATCAGAGTTCCGTCAATGCGCTGCCACTCCACACTGCCCGGATGGCACCGTTGAAGGCGAAGACATTGTCGTATTGAACTCTGTTTAACATAACTTATTCGTATTTGAACCCTGCAAAATTACAAAATTATTTGCTCCGTCAACAAATTGCGTGATTCTCTCACCACACCAGCATATATCTACACGTATTTACACGTATTCTTTTATGGTATAAACTACCCTTTCTCAACAATATCTTAGCCTATGCAACAAACTTTTTGTAAATTGATTGGACCCCTTCTACTCTATGTCGCACATTCCGGAGGAAGCCGAAAATCCTTTAACAGAGTAGGTAAATAAATATGCACTAATTACCATGAGAATCAAATACTTATTGTGCGCTTTTGCGTTCTTGTCAATTTTCCTTTCTGCTGAAGTTACTTCTGCGCAATTAACTGTTATTAACGTTACTAATACCGCTCTGACTGTCACCCCTTTTTGGGCAAATGATGATTGTTCAAATCCTGGTACCACGACACCCTCTGCGCTTGCCGCAAATTCAACGGTCAACCTGCCCCTTTCTCCAACTGGAGCATACAAAGGCATGTTAGTTTTGGATCTTTGCAGTGGTGCCGCAGTAGAGAACCCACAAGGCTGTTTAGGTTTTGGAGGCTCGGTTGCTAGTTTTATCGATTGTGGAGGCAACAACCTAACAGCAGTATGGATCAATGAAAATACCGCTGCTATCTTTTAGTTTGATTTGATTGAATAACAACATGATTTGAGCTTCCACATTTTGTAAACTGATTACCTCCTTCTACTTTGCATTCGTTCATCTGGAGAAAGCCGAAAATCCATTAAGAGAGTAGGTCAATAAATATGCACTATTACCATGAAAATCAAGTACTTATTGTGCGCTTTTGCGCTCCTGTCTATCTTCTTATCTGCTGAGGTTGCTTCAGCACAATTTAGCATTACCAATGCCTCCAACGTGAACATGTTCGGAGCTGTGTGGTGGGCCCACGATGATTGCTCCAACCAGGGCGCAAATGGGTTCTTTGGTATTCCTGCCGGTACTACAGTAACTCAACCTGTTGCACCTACGGGAGCTTACAAAGCCTTTTTTGCTAATGATGGCTGCGGTTCAGCTGGTGTAGAACATCCAACAAACTGTATTGGATTTGGAACGACTGTCGCCACCTTTACCGATTGTGCCGGAAACACCCGCACAGTGGTGTGGGTCAGTGAAAATCAGGCATTTATTCTTTAGTCCAGATAGTTAGCACTTTTCGAAGGCTGTTTGCTTTAGGCAAACAGCCTTTTTTTGTGTTCGTTCATTTTCTTTCAGGTTCTCTTGACAACTATTTTCTTTAGTTTTAGTCCTAGCTGTACCCTTTCGGTAATTTATTGATCAAATTTCATTTATCACACCCAACTCCTGTCAAGGTGAATAGATTTCTGCGCACCTGCTTTTTACTGGCTTACTCTTTTCCTTCGATTTCTCCCAAGCTCAAAACCTGCATGTAAGTTTGTCACATTCCACCAACAACTTGTCTTTACAAGATATTGGTGTTTCGATGTCAGCACAAAACTATGCGCGTGTCTGGCTGAACTACGATATTGATCTGGCTCAAGCTTGTGCCACCATTCCTACTGGCATTGCTTCCATTTCTCACCAAGCGGCAATAACGCTCTTTCCCAATCCTGCGGTTGATTTTATTCAAATAAATGCGCCCCGTGAAATAAGTACGGTGAGGCTGTTGAATATGACTGGAAAACTGAGACAAACGGAAGCTGTTACAGGCAGCAATACTCGGATTGATGCAACAGACCTTGCTCCTATGCCATATATTATGCAAATCAACTTTGCGGATGGCTCCATTGAATACGAGCGATTTATTAAACGATAATTTTTGCAATACCACCAACGCCCCTTGGGGATGGAATGAAGTTGTTCAAAATTCTCTTTAATGCCTGCCGGGTCTTTCGCCCTAGTGTATATACATAAGTCCATTTTTCAGCCCCCATCCCTGTTTGATATCCTGGAACCTTTTAATTCCATTAATCATGGTAATGAGGCCAGGCGGCTTAAGAGAAGGTAGTGCCTTCCATCCTCCAGGTCTGGCAATAATCCAACTAGCAAAAGCTAATTGTTTGTGGTGGTAAGGATTCTTTTGTTTGTCTGTTTTGCCCTGTAGCTGTTGGTTTAGTGCTTTGAGTAAGGATAGTTCATTGGAATCGAATGCACTATCAAGTGTTTGACCAATAGAAGCATCGCGAGCTTTGGTGAGTTGGATCGCTTTAACAGCAGCAGCAATTGCCAGTACAGCAAGTTTGGCAAGACGCTTGTAATCTTCTATTTCACTACTTTCTATATCAAGACCTTTTAATTTAACTGTTCTAAACAATTGTTCGATCCACCAACGTTGGGCATACCAATCGATGATCTTTCGAGCTTGTTGAAAATCAGTTACCTGGTGCGTTGTTAGTAGTCTCCAATGGACAGGTTGTTGTTGTCCTACCACCGTGCTGGTTCATTCTCGAACATCCACCACAGTGATCTCCATAGACTTGGGAGCCTTGGTGTTCCAAAAGACATCAGGGCGTGCTATTTTTACTTTACCAAAACGGACTTCAAGCAAGGCTGTATGAGCACTTCTTTTATCTGTACGAGGTAAGTCTATAGTGTACTTTCCTTGAGAGAGAAGTTGATCCGTCCATTCAAATAGCTTGATAGGGTGTCCTTCCAGCTTTCGGTTTTTACTGCACCTGATCAGTAGGTTGACCTGCTCAGAGGGTAAGGCTAATAATAACTCATAAAAATCTGCTTCTCTATCACCTACTACTGTAATGGAATGAGCATCAGGCATGCGCAGAATACTGTTTTTCGCGCTAACAATCCACCATAGGCTACTTCTTCTGACCAACTATTGGAGAGTTGGCGTAAAATCACACTCTTCTTTTTCACCATTGTGGAAAAGAGCTTGGAATAGCGTTGCTCTAATCGTTGAGCCCCAAATCTAATAGATTCTTCTTGTTGATGTTCATGAAACATAGCCCCACAAGTTTTTCCTACTAAGGTCTGATTATGGAGTGTTGATTATCAACGAATTGCGAATAATTACGCACATTCTTCTTTGAATAATTTGATTAAACAGAAAAATCAATCATAATAATTATGTACATACGCTAGGGCGAAAGACCCGGCAGGTATTAAAAATCGAAACTCATTAAGCACAAACGGTTCAATTTAATTACAGTTGATGCCAAGAAGAAAAGAGCTAATTACGGTAGCAGATGGAGTGCTCAACTCATTCATTAGTCGAAATAATGACGTAGATGGATATTGGGGAATCGGAAAACTCCTGAATATTTCTCTGATGAATAATCAAGAGCCAATTAAGATTGATCTCCTGAAAATGCACATGAACCCACATTACCAGGAATTCGATTATATGATCAAACACTTTTCCAATCTGCTAATTAAAATCTCCAGTAGTAGAAAGATTCCTCTTGACTGGATGAAATCAGCTTCGATTGAAATAACCTCTTTTCTCAACGAACCTCAAATCCATTTAGGGCAAATGGCTCCGCATAGACTGCATTGCAAATTGTTGATTGTTGACGATTTTGGGCATTCACGATTAGCATCAAAAGATGTTTGGTGCAGGCAACATTATCCAGAAAATGAAATGAAAAGTGGGAGGAGTTATAAAAGGTCCACCGAAGTGGACCCTTTTAGCCATATGAGGCTGTTCAGATATTTTATTGGCGGTAGAGCTGACCGGGCAGGATCAATTATTTTTTCTTCTCTGGCGGGTGGTTGAAGAACGGGTGCTGCCAAACGACTATGGAAGGATTAACCCGCTGTGCGTTTTGGATAAATTCCTGTGTGCTTCCATGTTGGAACAAGCCTTCCAGAAACCGAAATTTCTTTTCCTGATCCACCTCGTCCTTGTAGGTGACTTTCCACATTCTTTGGTTGTTCACCTTTATTCTGCTTCGTTTAATACTGACAATGGAACTGAAAGAAGTCGCCCTTTCCCGCTTGCCGTTAATGCGGTAGATGTTGTCTTCATCAAACCGCACTCTGCGCGACAAGTAAAGTGCAACAAAACAGGTGATGCAAATCAGAAAAATGATGATTTCCCCTTCGCTAGGCCCGGATTCGCCCCAGATGGTATCCTGAATGAAGGAGCCACCTGCGAAAAAAGCAACGAAGGCAAAGAGGTACCTAAAAGACCTCAGCCCGTTGGTTATAGTTGTTCGTTTGGATTTAGTCATTGTGGGCGCAATAATACTTAATTCCTGTTATTGGGTCCGAAATGTTCGTCCATGTTTTAGAATAACCGGTCCAATCAATATGCGTGCCTTTGTGGTGGAAGTTGCATTGTTCAGGTATAAACGCGTTGCAACTGAAGTAAAAACCCCTGAATAATTAATTGGGTATTTCCACCCTTGCGCTGCGTTACATATTCCCGTTATTTTGATTGTTCAAAGCAGGATAAGTTCTAGCCCCTTTTGTTCTGTTTGGCACAATGTTGATTTCTGTGTTTACTGGATTCCCCCCTTGGATGCCGGTACTTCGTATTGGTTTCCTTCAAAATCAACTAGAAAATGAGTGATCATCTGACTGTAAGTCGGATAGGAAGTGTTTGGACAAGATTTCCCGCACCTCCAGGTCAAAATATGCACGAATTCTTAATTATTTATTCACTCTTAATCCAATGTATTATGATTACAATTAATAATAGCGCAAGCAATTCAGTAGATTGGTTCATCATGCCCAAATATGACTGTGATACCGCCAATGCAGTGGGAAGTGGTAGCTTGGCAGCAGGTGGCTCTACTACGTTCAATACCAGCAATTCACAAACCGTGGTGTTTGACGTGGGCGATGGATTTACGGCAGGATCTGTGTGCAGCAGTTCAGCAACAGTTACCTTCCACAACGATCCGAACGGAGCTTGGTGCCAAACGGTTTAGCGCCTAAAATGCAGAAAGGGCCCGTCTGAAAATGGATGGCCCTTTTTTGAATTCTTTTACTTGCAGTCGCACGAGCAGGTTTCTCCATTGGCCGTATCAATTTGATCTTCGCAGAGGTCTTTGCCAACTGTGGTATACATTTCGTGGCCATGGGTTGAAATTGCGGTGCAGTTACAATCGTCTTTGTTGCATGACACCAGCGTTATTCCTGAGCCCAAATACAGTACTACTAGTAAATTTTTCATTTCGTCATCGTGTTGATTTGGCGAAAAACAAAAGGAGTATTTGATTGTTGTGCGCCCTTTTTCGGACCGTTCAGTTGCCTGTCGCGTGTGTTGGCACTAGTTTGATTTCTTCCAAAACACTGTCAAGAAAAGACTGCTTGAAAAGGCACATTTTGAAAAGAAACAAAGGCTCAAAGCGAGGGGGGCTTTCAATCGGTTCTTCTTTCTGCCTCAGCGTTGGAAGTGGTTCTTCTTAGGTCATTTGGAGAACCCAACGAGTTCACCTCGTCTTTTTTGAACTTAACTTGTGCCTTCGAAGCGAACTCACTGTCTAAGTACAGTTCAATTCCCTTTTCCAATAGAACCTCTGGTTTTGTTGATTGACTGCCGGAAACGTTTTCTTCATAAAAGCTATGGACCGTTCGGTGGCATGAGGGTATTCATCAAAGTACCGCATGAGCCTTTTCAATTTTCCGGCATTCCCAAACCCAAGCTCGAAAGAACTGATTTGGCCATTGTTGTACTTGTCGTCAAACTTTTCTTGCGTCATTTTGCCCAGCAGGAACATGTCAATTAAGGACACTGCGGCCGGAATTAGGGTCCAGAAGAAAACGGAGTAAAAGATAAATTTGATATAGTTTCTTAAGTAAAACTGGTGGACACCTATACCTCCCAGAAAAAAAGCCAATAAAATAGCCCTGGTTTTGTACTTCATAAAATTGCGGTCATTATAGTTCAAGCCAACAGCAGAATACGCATGCCAGTTGTAGGGAGCATCCAGGCAAGGTTGTAGGGCCTGACTTCAGGGTTGGGCTGTAATTGAGCCCAATTTACCATTTTCAACAAAAAACGGAACTTTTTTTTGCTCCTAGTTGGTTGAGTTCAACGTGGCAACCTTTGGCCAATTTTCCAGCTCGCTTGTTCCTTCAATCAGTTTGCTTCATTTAATGGAGTGGAAGATTGTTGGTAAAATGAAGCGTCCGAAACCCGTATGAAAACCATTTCAATAGGGTATTTATCCGCTGTTGGAACGATTGCATATATTTATTCACTTACTCGAAATAATTTTAAATAGAGGTTTTAAACTGCTGGACCAAAAAGAATTTAAAGGTTCATCCCAGTATAAAATTGCGTGCTAGGGACTGTTGCAAAAGGGGAGTGCAGCGCATAGAGTTCTACCTTGATCCTGGGTGGGGTAGTATACTTCTCAAAGCCTGGAACCTTTTTTCGTTTTCGCTCATGTGCTGAAGGCAGCACTTCATGTGTTATTAAAAAGCACTTTATACAATGCCCTTCGTGTCGCTGATATCTTTTTGTAAACAGGTCATAAATTGAAGGGAAAATGACTAAAAATCCGTCATTACCTCACCTGCTAATTTATCGCTATGAAAAATATCATAATGCTGTGCCTGATCTTGTTTGTAGGCATATCGTTTTTGACGGCACAAACAGTTCACATTGATCTGACAACCGGAACAACAAGCGTGGGAACAACTGCCCTCAATTGGACCGTTCAAAGTTTTGGGACAGGCGCTTTCAATGCAGCCTATGTTGCCAATCCAGTTAATGGTTATGCCACCGATGCTTGTGGGAAATGGATCTCTCCAGGTTTGATGAGCATCACAAACAAATCTATACCCGGATAAATAGTCGAACGACAATAGAACTAAAATGGTGGAGGCTGTATCTCTACAAAGAAGGTTGCTGCTTCTAATGTTCGCCCTTTGGAAATCAGAGCAAAATTACAATCCTAACTACTTAAAACAGGTAGCCCTAAAACTTGTCTGGGACTACGCGGAATAGTTGTGGATCATGCCAAACTTCCTTGAAGGATAAGGATACTTTTTTTACTGCTGGGTTTGGAAATGACAACAGTACCTTTTTGTTTGCAGGCCGCTCAAAATGATGAAAGGGCCAGTACTAATTTCTATAAAAAGTTAGGTATGGAAGAATATTTTAGGTTCAATATTTTGGACAATCCATTGGGATCGCTTAACTTGTAAATAGAGTAGCATTTGTAAATTTTATTGAGCTCCCCGCCCAATTTTGCTGCTTGCAATCTCCCGGAAGGAGGATGATTATCCGCCCCATTTTTATTTTTCATGCCCCTATTTTATTCATTTAATTCTATTTTATCATGAAAAAGTTAATGGTAATTTTTGGCTTGCTGAGCATGTCTTTTCTGCTATTTCCGCAGGAAGAAGTAAACGCTCAGGATTGTTTTACAAAACCAATAGTAGCCAGCAATTGTGCTGGTACAACGTGTGGCAACCCCACAGAGCTGACGTATATAGTCGGACATTGTACAGGGCCAGTTCGGTTGTGTGTTACACATGAAAGCTCTACCCTTTGCATAGGGCAGACAGCTATTGGGACGGTAAGTGCAAATGGGGTAGTTATTGCTACTGGTGACATTACCGCTTCAGGTTCTTCTATTCCGTTTCTCGCTCGATGTGGCGCCCATATTCAGGTAAAAGTGCAGGTCGTGGCAACGGGTCCAATATTCGCCTGTCTGATTGGTGCACCACCTCCTGATATTACCTATGCGCTAAGGCGCTAGATTAAATTGGTAATAGTTCTCCTTCCGTTTTTCCCTTTGCTCATTCTGTTTATACATAGCAAGAAAATAGGTAGCCCCAAAAACTTGTCAAGGGCTACGCGGGATAGTTGTGGATCACGCCAAACTTCCTTGAAGGATAATGATACTTTTTTTACTGCTGGGTTTGGAAATGACAACAGTACCTTTTATTACTTTGATATAAACCGCTAATTCTCATCAACTCCATTCGGGGTTTATCAATTGCACGGAAGGGCGTCTAACACAGGTAGATGCCCTTCTTTTTTTGCTCATTGTCTGCCAGTAGACAGGGCCAGCCGCAGGAAGTTGGATCGGTGTGACTTGCTAAAACCTCGTCTCACACCCAAAAGAACTACTGATGACAAACAATTAAAGACCCCAGTAGGCACTTCAGTGACGATTTCAACAATCCGCTCAATTCATCCAAAGTCATCGTTCCAACATAAATCCCACTGCCTCAAATGGTCGTTCTACTAGCTCAAACCTCCCATTCACACGGTGGCTCTTGAATAATTGACTCCTTCGGTGTAATCTAGCCTCAGAACGTTCTAAGTCAACCAATTTTTTTAACGAATAAAAAAAAATTATGAAAAAATTATTTTGTGTTGTGGCCCTACTAACGTGTGGGCTGTTTATTTCCGAGAATGCCAGTGCACAATCAGTAGCCAGATTGGCCAATGCCGATGTTTGTACCACTACGGTGACACTCAATTGGGCAGGCGGTTGTTCTCCCAGTGTGACAATTCCTGTTCCTGCTTTGTCTATCGTAGATGTTCCGGTACCATGCGGTGGTGGTTCCTTTGCCAGTTCAGTCATTACCTACTCAGGACAAGCTCCGGTTGCGGCTGGTTTGGGAAACACTCCGGCAACAAATTGCACCGGAGGTTCTACACTTATTCAGATATCGAGTTCTCCCTCAGGCTTTTATTACTTTGATATAAACCGTTAATTCTCATCAACTCCATTCGGGGTTTATCCATTGCACGGAAGGGTGTCTAACATAGGTAGATGCCCTTCTTTTTTTGCTCATTGTCTGCCAGCAGACAGGGATGCTCAGCAACCAACATAACATCCCTTTTGAAGACAGGAATCTATTGAACACAGTGCTTGCTGGATTCCCGCCTGCTAAACCAAAAAATGCTGCTCGACAAAGCGCTTACCGTTGTGTAGCATCAGGTCATCCACTTTGTTGCTGAGGTCAGCCCGCAGGTTGTTTTTGTCCACATAAAACAGCACGTCACCATCCGACATTTTAAGCAAGAGGTATTCCAGCTCCGCTTTGAGCTTTCCGCTCAATTCATCCACACTTTCGTAGGTTTTGCACACATCCACCGCATCAATCATTCCGTCAAAGTCTGAGCCGAGGCACAGGTGTTTCCACGTGGTTGGTCCACCAGCGTAAACAAACCGCAAGATGTTGTTGCACAAATGCAGCAGATGTCTGGCCGTGGTGGATTGGTAGCGCACATCCCCGTGCATTTTTGACGGGTAATTAACGGTACGCGGGGCAGTAAACAGTTGCTCGTTCAATTCAAGGTAGCCATCCCCTACTAAAAAATCGTATTCTTCGTGGTGAATGTAATCGGCCTCGTGGTTGCGCTGGTCTGGCTTCGAAGTACTTTTGGAACCTGAAATCCGTTCATCAAGCGAGACACCAATCAAACCACCTGACTCCACAATCAGCCTAATTTCCTCATCAAACAGGTTGAGGCTAAGCGGATAAAAACGCGCCCCTTCAATGCCAAATTCACGGTATACCTTCACATAACGCGCCCCCAAATGCATGCGCGACACCTTCCACTCTTCCCGCATTTCCATAAAGCTGTACCCGGCAGCCCCCACATGAGAAGCGATGATGGGCACCTGTCGGTCTGGATATTCCAACTTCAATTTTTCGTAGTACTGAAGCCGTGAGTAGTAGCTTGCATGCTTTACATCCAGCAACACATTGCGACTTAAGGCCGCCTCAATGATGCGGTGCCCCACCTTGCGAATCCCCTTCGGCCCTTGCGAGAAAAACAACTGACTGTTTTTGCGTGCTGGTTTTACCCGCTTTTTGGCAAAAGCAAAAGCATGCGCACAGAGCGGTCCATTGGCAATGTGGGTAATCGTTAAAAAGGTAAACGTAACCGTGGAGTCGTATTTGTCAACAAACGCCTCAAACCGTTGGCAAATGACCTGGGCCAAGGCATCATCGGCATAATTCATCGCTGTGGGCACCTCTTCTTCCAGAAAGCAATGTCCGCCTTCGATGGACACCAGCAGGTTCAGTTGGTCTTTCTCCAAATCGGCTTTGGTACGGGCAAACACCATGGAATATGGCCCTCTGGTCTCTTTGGAAGCTTTGATCAGGTGCTCCAACTCATCGTGAATGTAGCGGTAAGAAGTATACTGTCGTTTTTTAATGCGCCTGACCAGCCGGTGATTCAGCGTGGTCAACAAACCAATCAGTCCCATCTCGAAGGGTTTCATAAAATCTGGTTCCACTGCATGAATGGACGCAATGCCCAATTGCATGCCACCCCGGCACACCTGCGTCAGGCTCGACTGCGAATCCAGCCGATCATCTGTCAGTCCTTCGACCTCATCGATCGGAACGATTTTACCCGCGTTTAAACAATCCCAGGCACTGCCACGAGCAGCAGGTTTGTTTGCTTCTAAAAAGGATTTGGTGGTCGGGTGAAAGTGTAAATCAAAACTCATAAGGCAGTATTTCTTAAGGGGTTAAAGGGGGTGAATTATGGTTACCTTAAGATACTCGTTATAAGCCGGTTACCCTTTTCAAAAACGGCCAAATCATTGCACAAAACCGCCCGAATTTGGCACAATAAAAAGCGGCTTAAATGAATCCGACAATTCTGCTAACTTTGGATGCAACACCTTATTGAAATGAAAATAACGGCATTCCTTTTCTTGCTCCTCTTGTTGATTGGTTGCTCCAACAACAACGGTCAACCCGATAGCACAAACACACCCTCTGACCAAACCATCAACGACACGAATAGCGCGCAGAACAATTCTGACAGCACGCTGGTAAAACCGGAACCTCCCAACCTGGAAGTGTACCTGAACAATGTCGAAAAAACGGCCTTAAGCCATGACGCACAAGGTTTTATGCAGCTGCTGGACGCAAACTATGTGCGAGAACAACACGACCATTTTCTCAATGGACGAACCGAGCAATTTTTGAATGAATTGTTTTGTGGCAACGAGGTGGACAAAGAGGGCTATCAATGCCTGAATTTTAATGAAATCAACCACATCCAACAATTGAAAATTGTTAAAAATGGCCAGGATAGTTTCCGTGCCTACTACCGTGTATCAGACAAGGAACACACCGTTGAGGTAGATTGGTACATCCATATTTTTAATGCTGAGGAAGGTCAAAAAATTGGCCTGATTGGTGCCGTTGGCTAATGGCCTCCATAAAATAACAGTAACGACCCCATGAAAATATTCACCGCCCTATTGTTATTTGCTGCATTCGCCACAGCGGGATGCAACACCGGAACCGACAGTCTGATCGATAGAGAAAAAGAGATTTGCCGGTGCATCGACTACAAATACGACAGCCTGGGCATGGACTTTAAAGGCGAATTGCTTCAATACGAGCAACACCTGGTTGAGAAGGAACTCCTTGCCGATACAACTGGTCAGAGCTACGTTCGGATATTTCAAGCAGCGGCCAAAGAAAATAAAATCCCGGTAGCCACCAATTATTCAATTGATGGATTGACCGTCAACACATTTGGCCATTTTGTTCAATGCCTTTATGCCAACAGAGACGACCGTGGCCGAAGGAACAGCGGTTCCAAAATCAACGGGTTATTCCGGGTCAGCGACAGCATTAACGCTACTGGAAATGTCACCCCGGCCATATTAGCTGAAGCGATGCTCACCGTTTTGGATGCAGCCGATTTCGAAAAAGACTTCTACCGCATGTACGCGCTGAGCATGTTCTACCTCGCTGATAACTCCAGAGTAGACAATGACAGCGGTGACCAAACCATCGATTTGACCATCACCAAAGACGAAGAAATATTCCTGAACGACCAGCTCATCCCACTGGACAGTGTTGCAGTTAAAATCAACGCGCTAACGAAGGACTTTTCGGAAGAGGAAATGGCCAACCATTTCATTCGAATGCGTGTGGACCCGCAGGTTAAAATGGGACTGGTCGTGGACGTGAAGGAACAATTGAGAGCAGCAAAAAAATTACGGGTGCAATACAGCACGCAATAAAGTCGGGCATTGTTTTCACTTGTAATGAGACATCCCGAATTGAAGACTGCATTTGACCGATTGCCCCCAGGTCGCCAACGTGGATATATCCTACATTTTTCTCAACCAAAACAATCCCAAACCCGCACATCGAGGATTGAAAAATGTGTAGAGAAAATCATGCACGGAAAAGGATTCAACGAAAGGTAAGCGGCAAAACTACATCACCGCTGGTGGTCGGGCAGATGCGGGCTTGCAGCCCGCAAAAGCTCCCAATCATTGCACAAGAATTTTCTTCTATTACACGCCTCCTGGAAAGCTTGAAATCAGCAAAAAAAATAATTGTACCTTTTACTTTTAGCGCCCGAAGTCATCATTCGGAGCAATGTCCGCAAAAGTAAAATATGCCAATACACGCAGACAAAACACAAGGGAATACTGCAGCCGTCTCACATTCTTCAGACAATCTTCAAAGTCGATCTTCTGAAAACGGTGCCTCGGAAAGGAGCAATACCACCCCATTCCAGTTTACTGATAATCGCCAAGAAGGGATTGCACAAAGAAAACTTCAAGAAATCGCGAACAACAGCGAACAAGTGAAAAGGGCCAATCCATTACAAGCAATGGCTATTGCCAAGCAACCACAACAGCCAGTTATACAGCGTGCCATTGGAGCGGAAGTAGAAACGAACCTGGATATGTTCAGGCATCCCGCTGGAGGAGTAAAAGCTCCGGTACGATTTCCAAACGGGACAGTTATTGGTCAAATTCATGGAGCACAAGTGTTAGTCGACACGGCCAAAGAAGTGGAAGTCGCAACAGTGCCATTTAATGCCAACGTTGCCGGTGGCAACAATTTGAGCGGTCTGGGAGCGCATCTCAATGCAGTGTCCAACACCTTAGCAACAAATGCCACCCCGACCCGAGGAATTGCTTTGGGAGCTGGTTTTACAGATTTAGTCTTTGACTTAAATCCCCCATTACATGGTGATTTTCATATCAATGTATCTCCACATGATACCGGTTCTATGGAGCAACTATACGAGGCCAACACCGCGCGTCAAAATGCACATGATGCCGCAGAGGGTCCACGTATCAAAGCTGCCTATCCGGGGATAGCAAATAGAAACATTCCAGACGAAAGTAGCCAACGCGTGTTGAAAGCTGCCTTTATTCAAAAATGGAGAACCGCCCTTCAAACAGCCATTCTAGCAGAACGAGGAGCAGGCCGATTCCCAGTTGCTGCGGGAGAGCAGAACCTTCGCACCTTGTTAACAAGAATAATAAGTGACGTGGCAATTGGGTTAAATACTCGAAAAATGAGTGGAGGTAATTCCAGCAAAAATAATATGGAGCTGATGCCTAAAGTAAATATTCAACAAGTGTTGGATCAATGGGGAGCCATTCATACTGGGGGAAATGTCCCGGCCCGCGCCATGCTCATGCAATCGTTCATAACCGCTATGGGGCAGGCTAAGTGGGACTTTATCTGGCACAATTGGAAAGCGGGCATTCAGAATAACGTAAATCTTGTGCGGAGAGACGCACATCAGATGATCGTAGAAAGGCGTCCCATTATCCGCGACCGAAGAACAGGAAATGACATGACCAACAGTTGGAAACCTGAAGCAGACCTGAGGAGAGAAAATCCAAACGATGGTGGAAAGGCCGCACACTACCTGGAAGGAGTCATTCGTCCCACCACTTCCAATCTGGTGGATCGAGGGCCAGCTGCTCCGGTTGGTGTTTATGAAGATCGAAGACCCTTTGTTCATGTCGGTTCACCTAGTGTTGGTCACGCCCAGTGGCAACAAAGTATAACGGACTATGAGCGTGAGCTGCAACAGCACCGTGTAACTTATATGAATGCGCAAACTCCTGTTGGGCCGGCCCCACAACCTCAGAACAACCTCGTCAGAAATGGGCTCATTGTCGGAGGACTGGCAGTAGCCGGTTACGGTGCCTACGCACTTGCCAAATGGGCACTTTCCTAAGCTCCATACTGACTCGGAACCAAAATTCAGCTCGGTTGTCAACCTTTCCCGTAGTTCACTCATCCTCCTGCTCTCAGCAACATTTCATAAGTAACTAAGGGTTTACTAAGGCCCATTTACAGGCAATTAATTCTGAGTGGAGTTACTTTTGATCGCATGCAAAAGAACAACTCTAAATCAAGGCGAGACTTTATTAAATTATCCTCGTTGGCCGGTGGCGCCCTACTCTATTCCCCATTCTTATCGTGTGCAGCCACTCAATCGAAAGAGGAAGATCCATCAGAATTGAATCTTTTTTTCGAGTCCTGTAAAAGCGGAGAGTTACAAGTAGTGAAAGACCTGGTCACCAAAAATAGTTCCCTCCTTCAATCAACCGATAAAACCGGGAGAAGCGGATTTACTGTTGCCCTGTTAAACAATCATCAGGAGGTTAGCAACTACTTGAAAAATGTCGGGTACCTCACCGACATTCATGAAAGTGCTCTTGACAAAAATTGGGATAGGTTTGATGAATTATTTGGAGAAGAAAATGAGGCGTCCACCCAACTAATGAATGCCGATCACCCCATGGGTGGCAGCGTGATGTGGGCCGCTGCTGCGGGTGGAGCAGCACAAGACATGTGGCGGGTTTATGCCGGGAATGCCGACCCAAACATACAATCCAAGCAATTGAACAGTTGCAGTCCGCTACAAAAAGCGCTAAAGTACTATGATTTGAAAATAGCGGAGGTCACCTCGGCTGCCCTACTCTCCAACGATACCGATCCAAATCCTGCGGCAAACGGTGCCTTACCTCCCTTGCACGTTGCAGCACAAAGAGGAAGCACGGAAATGGTTGAAATGCTCATTCGGCTTGGCGCGGATGTTACAACAAAAGATAACACCGGAAAAACAGCCATTCAATTAGCTGCGTATTTTGGACAAAAAGACACCTATGCGCAACTCGAACAGCATCAACAGATTAATCGAACGTGTAGAACCTCCCGCTATGCCTACACGATAAATGGCGAAAAATACCATTGCCCGGATAGAACAGAAATCCCCTTGCACATTCAGGGCAATGTGGTGGGAAAAGCGCACCGTGACCTGGATGCCGTGAAGGATTTCATCCGTAAAAACCCGAAACTGGTGCATTCCCTGGCTACCACAAGCGAAAGTGCTGTAGAAGCTGGAGCACATATGGGTCGAAAAGATATTGCGGGATTTCTGCTGGAGTCCGGAGCGCCCTACTCCATGCCTACTGCCGTTTTTATGGAAGACTTTTCGACTGTAAAAAAAATGTTGACAGAGGATCCAAATAGGATTCATGAAAGAGGGGCGCATGATTTTGGGCTACTGTGGTATACCATACTCGGCAATGGAAATTTGGAGATGGCCCAGTTGTTAATTGACCATGGAGCCAACGTAGAAGAGCAGCATTTTTTGGGGACCACTGCGCTGCATTGGGCATGCTTCGGAGGGCCAATAGAACTGGTAGAATTGTTTGTTGAGAATGGTGCGAACGTCAACCGGATTGGAAGAAAATTTACCGTCAAAGGTGAATCTCCATTGCAGTCGACAAAGGATGAAAAAATTAGAAACTATTTAAAAAGCAAAGGCGCAAAGTAGTTGCAATGTGATTAAATTCACTTCATGGAAGAAGTTGTTTCATTCAACCATTTCACCTTTGACTGCAACTCTGGGGAGTTAATTGATGCTTCAAATAAAAAGGAAAAAGGCGTTACCCGACTGCAACCGCAGTCAGCAAAGCTGCTTCAATTACTGATTCAAAAACACCCGCAACTCGTCAGCAAGGAAGAAATTAAATCCCTTCTTTGGCCCGATGTGGAGGTGGACTTTGACAACAGCCTTCATTTTTGCATTCGGCAAATCAGGGCTGCGCTCGAAGACGATGTCTCCAACCCAAAATACATCGAAACAATTCCTAGAAGAGGTTATCGGTGGTTGGTGCCAATTGGCTCAAAAAAGAAGCGAAAACCAATTCTTGCATTTGTTCTGGCGATCACCTTGTTGGGTATCTTGGCTGTTTCCGTCAATTACTATATTTCAAAAGACACACCAATTAAATCGACAGCCCAACAACAACAACAACAACAACAGGCGATTCGATTGGTGATAATGCCCATTCAGCCAACAGATTCAACCCATCTATTCTACAACAACACCATTGCCTATGATTTACTGGCCCTGCTCAGTCAAACGGATTTTTTGGAAATCATTGGACCAACTACCACGCAAAACATAAGTCAAGAAAACATCTACGAATTCATGGGAGATTCGGGTGCCGACTTTGTCATCAACGGAAAATTTTCTGATGCCGAACAGGAAAGTGAGTTGCTTCTGGAAATCATCCGAACCAGCGATTACGCCCATGTTTGGGTCACTTCATTTAATACAGAGTCTTCAGTTGACCAAATTGTAAGTGCCATTAACAAAGGACTGTTTGAAAAAGCGATTGACTTGGATAAAATTCCAGCCAACAAAAAATGATGTATCGAGCATTGTTCTCCCTTTCCGCAACACTTCTATGTCGCGCCCTGGCCGACCATGATTTGAACTTTAGTGCGTATATTCAGTGGTAATGAATCTTAATTCATAATCACCTAATCCTTTAAAATATGGCAACTATACTGGACGATTTGCTGGGAGATGCAAAGAAAAAGAGTTCTGAAATATGGAACAATGTTAAAAGTAGCGGCAAAGAGAAACTGAGAAACACCATTCAGGATTTAAACGATGCCTTACCCCCAATTGAAGAAGCTGGTTTTATCCTCGTCCGATTGGATGCTGACATCGCCCTGCTCCCGCGTTTGTTTGCACGTTTTGAGCAAGTGCGCGAGATCAGCGATGAGGAACGGAAAAACATTCTCACCAGCACCAAAAACAATCGATTTTTGAATTTCATTTTGCAAGGCCTGTTCAAGGCAGTTGAGGTGCGAAATGAAGTGCATTTGGATAACATAGACTTAAGGGAAATCGAATTGGAAATTGGGTTAACTCCATCCGTTAAGCTCATATTCCGCAGGGAGAATAAAGTGAATCTCATCGAATGAAAACCCATTAGATAAAGAGGAAGCATGCAACAACATGGATAAAACCAAACGTCTTAATACGATCATCCTTATTGCGTTCACCGTGATTTTTTCTTCGCTATTTTGGTTGTGGGAATACAACTACTTGCAGCTGCCCGATCAGCCCATCGAAATTGATTGCAATGATTTGGAAATGCTGGAAAAATCCGTTGGAAAATATGTCTTGATCACCAATGCATGCGCAGGCAGCCGGGGCGTGATTATTGAGGAGGACAGCAAAGACACGCAACTTTTCCCCTTGTTCGATTGTACCACCGAAGAGCCTGATTCTGTGCACCTATTCTCCGTTCTGGAAAACCCATTTTTCACGGGGCTATACTTTATCGAAAAAAGAATCGAGGATGGCGAAGTATCCTTTTTTGAAGGCGAACTGGACAAAGGAGCTTATTACGATCGAAAAGCAATAAAAATTCTAAATGAGATTGGAATCACCTACTCCGAAAAGGAATGCTTCGAACTCTATTCCGCCAAAACGCCCGCAAGTACCCGAAACACATTGATTTGGTTAACGCTGGCCTTTTTCCTGGCCATGACAGGTATACTGGTGGTGGTGAATAAATTGTACTAACCAGCAAGCAAATAGAAAGCGGTTGTATATGTGCAGATATACTTTGTCAGATGGATAAGACTCTTAAAATAATATTAATAGGAATTGCATCAATTGTTGGTCTTGCTATAGTGGCCATGATGGTTGGTACCATTTTATTTTTCCTGACGATAGATAGTATGGGGCCTTGCGGTATGGATGATGGGCCCTTTATTGCATCAAAGACAAACCGCATTCCAACTGTTGATTCCGTTCAAACATTCCTCCTTCAGAAAGAGGAGAAAATATTATTGTACAATGAAAATGACTCGTTATCTCCCATACTAACCCTTGTGGATAAAGACAAATCAAGGTGGTCTTTAGACATTGGCGTTCGAAGATTTCCGAATACCCCTGACTCGAGAGTTATTGAAATCACCGAAGTATCCATTGTTGAAAAGGCACATTCTTTCCGGTTAAATTTTAAATACCGCACTATTGGAGGGACAGTTATGGGGGGAAGAATAGATGTAAACAAAAACGATGGTTCGAATCACGTGTGCCTCGGTTGGTAATTGAATCCGTGTTCTGCTAGAAATAATCAGGCAAAAACTCAAAACAACGCGAAGAACACCACGATGCTTACGAATGTTACCAACTAAAAATTGCGGAACTGATCTTAAGCTAAGAACCTGATTCCAGTAATATTTAAGACTGTACCTGGTTGAGTTAACTCGTCCATACTTCCCCACATCTCAACCATTTCCCTTATCTGGTTCGTTTCTAAAAGAACGCAGGGAAATAAAATGACACCGCTATTCGTTAGCAGGCAATGTGGCAGGAATGTTGCTGGTAAATTGAAAGCCCTTTACACCCCTTAACCCAAAATCACATGATGAAAACGACCCTTTTAACAGCGCTACTCGCGTTTTTCGCTTTGACATTTCAGAGCTATGCTCAATTCTCTTTTGGAGTATCACCCGGCCTTGGATTAAACACCGCCTATTTCGGATACAAAATAAACGACAAAATTCTCCCCTATGCTGGTTTTCAATATTTAAACGCCAACATCAAATACGAAGAAAGCGGAGAAAGATACGACCCCGCAACCAATGAGATAGTCAGTTATACGGAAACCGACAAACTAACGGGAAGCCTCTACATTCCGACCCTTGGGGTGAAGTACTTCATCAAACAACAGGATAAAATCCAGGCTTACTTAACACTGGGTGTCACCAAACCCATTCTTTCAGGCAAGACCGAATACGATGGAGATGAAGATTCACAATTCAATGAAGACCTCCAAAACATTGACCTGTGGGGCGGTGAATTTGGATTTGGTGTGGAGTATTTCTTTGACCCAAGCTTCAGCCTTGGCGGTGAATTTGGCATACGCTACCTGCGCCTGAGATACAAAGACTCCAATGAAACTTTCGTATTTGATCCATCTACAGGCGACACTCGGGCGTCAAAGTTTCAAGAAGATTACGGCATCAACATCAGCCCCACGTATTCCAAAATATCTTTGAATTACTACTTCCAGCGAAGGATCAAAGACGAAGGATAGACATCCTCCCTTGCGGTGTCTCTGTTTTGAACGCTTCAATTTTTCAGAGGTGTTCTCGATACAATTTTTGGCAGGCTGAGGCACTCGAAGCCTGCCCAAAATTATATCGAGAACGGCTTCATAAAATCACCCATTATCAAGCAAACTTTTGAATGTGATTTTTTAGTCCTTGTTTTGTACTCAGACACCCGTTTCAGATGAGACATGTACTTTTTGCGCTACTCCTTTTTGCCGGCCTGCAACAAGCCGTGGCTCAAAACAGCACGCTGCACCTCCTGGATTCGCTGCCCGGTAATTTCATGTACCAATTGGACGTGGATTCTTTTGCCCAAATGGAACACAGCGATGGAACAGGCAGCATCAGCTATTTTCGAGACTCCATGGAAATCGGCTGTTTCAATGGGCTGAAGGTGAAACTGGAATTCTCCCTTCTCGTGGGACACCCGTTTCTATACGAAGGGAATGAAGCGATAAATTTACACATGGCGGGGCAAGATGCCTCCAACTTTCAATTGCCTTTGTATGCCGTAAAAAGAGAAAGTGCAGAAAGGGACTCGTTGCTGTTAGCCGCCCTCGACTACTATTGCTTTTACAGCCAATCGAATTACGTTTTCCTGAGTAACGACTACCTGCTTTTTACCAATACCTACGCTTTAGGTGCAACCGGCCTTGTTCTTCACCTGAAGAAACTGGGGTTTTGGTCCCTAATCGAAAATCGAATAATTGCCCACCTCAATGCAGGAGCATCCTTGGCACCAAAGGTGCAAGCCGTCACTCCCACCAACAATCCCTTTCACAAAAAAGAGCTGATTGCCGGCACCTATGTTTCGAGCCAACAAGTAAACTCTGCCGAACAGAGCAGCGCGAACGAAAACAAGAGGCCACACACCCTGCTCCGACTCGACAAAAACGGTGGTGGACGGTCTATCGCCAACTACCACCAAATCAAGGCCAACTGGATGAGAGACCGCTGTGACTGGTGGATGGACAACCATTACATTTATGTGCGGACGGAAGGTTCTAACATGAAAATATACACCATGACCAACGAAAACGAACTGCTGCAACTCAATGGAAAATACGGGTTTGTTCGTACGACAAAAGGCGAATAGACCCGCCAATTAATTGCCTACAACTCTCCCACCAACAAGCTATCCAACACCAAATCGTGTGGCTCGGTAGGTACGGCAGCCACTTGCTGAAAGGGATAACAAATGCCCACTTTAAGCGCCTCGGGATGTTGCACCACGAAGCTGTCGTAATACCCACCCCCATAGCCCAGCCGGTAGTTGCGCGCATCAAAGGCCAATCCTGGAACAATGATTAGATCGTAAGTGCCGGCATACGGTTCGGGAGCAGCAGGATGTTGTGTTCCCATCACGCCCGATTCTAAGTCGTTCAGAGAAGTCAGCACCCGGTTTTCCAATATTCGGTGGGGCAATGCTTTCGGACAAACCACCGTGATGCCTTGATCCAGCAGCCGGTTGAGCAACGGAGCAATGTCAATCTCCTGGCCCATGGGGATGTAAGCATGCACGACCCCACATCCTTTTTCCAGTATCAGTTGTTCCAGTTGCCCACAGATAAACTGGTCGTGTGCCTCCTTAGCAGATGGCTCCAGCTTTGCCCGTTGTTGCAACATCCGTTGCCGGAATTGCTTCTTTTCTTCGGTGATGGTCATCTTTTCGCGAAAATGATTGCAACAAATGTAGGGCTAAATGGCGTTGTTGGATGATGTGCTCTGATGGTTGCCTGTTGGTCTGTTATCAGTCACTTCCAAGCTCGTGAGGGTGTGCTGCAATTTGGTTCAACCCCTTGTTGTATTCGGGCGAAAAGTAGAAATCCATAAGACCAGTGTGACAAAAATTTATTTTATTCGAGTTGAATCTATTGTAAAACCCTGTGGAGTAAGATCGAAAATCCCGTTAAAAGAGTAGATCAAACAAAATCAATACACTATGAAAAATCACCTATTACTAATCGCCCTGTCAGCTTTGCTTTTCTCCTGTTCCTCACCCATGGAAAAGAAGTTCAACGAAGAAACTGCCAAAGATGATATTGCGGCCATCAAATCTGAATTGGACTCAGCCGATCTAAAACTGTTGGCCGGCTCCATGATGCGGTTAAAAATTCAAGACAAGAAGCTCGAAGACATGACCTATGCTGAAATTTTAGCGGATGGTAAAAGTTGGCTCGCTGAAAAAGAGAAAAAGGAAGCCGAGCAAAAAGCGCTTGCAGAAAAAGCAGCCAAAGAAGAAGCCGAACGCGTCAAAAAATTATCAGATGCTGTGATGGTTTCTTGCTTTGAAAAGGGCTTTAAGGAAGCTACCTACGATGCTTACATCACCTACAAATTTGTTATCCACAACAAATCAACTTCCAACATTAGAGCGATCAAAGGAAAAATAACATTCACTGATTTGTTTGACGAAGAAGTGAAGTCATTAAACTTTGTTTACGACCAACCAATTGAAGCTGGGCAACAGGTTAACTGGGACGCTAATACGGATTACAATCAATTTATGGACAAAGACAAGGCTTTGAGAAACAAAGACCTGAAAGACCTCAAAGTTGTTTGGAAACCAGCCAAAATCATTTTTGAAGACGGTACGACTTTAGAATAAACGAAACGTCCGCATTGCTTTAAGCAATGCCCATTTTATGCCTGCCAACTCGGAAGACTTTTGTCTACTGAGTTGGCTTTTTTTGTGGCCTGTCTGTAGGTGCTAATTGGGCACGCTGCGACCGTTGTTGCAACATCTGTTGCCGGATTTGCTTCTTTTCTTCGGTGATGGTCACCTGATCACCAAAGTAAGAAAGATGATTACCTTGTGGGGCACAATATTCCAAAATATCACGGCTATCAGCAAGATGAGTAAAGAATAACCCAACAAAAAGACAATCCAATTTGAAGCCAGAGAAATGCTTAAACACGGCAAATCCAGACAGGATACTTATTTGGAATTGAAGGCCAAATACGGATCTGGAAAGGTAGTGGTTGACGTTATTGAAAATTTGCCATCATTAGAGGCAAAGAAAAAGTATGGGATATGGAACTATTTTCTGCTTGCCCTTCTCCTTCTTATAACCGCACTTTTCATGCGTGCAGCGCCATCTATCGGGATTGTTATTTGGTATGGACTATTGATATATGCTGTAGCCCGCGTGTTGACGAAATATTACATATGGGTAACCATCATGACTGCAATAGCAATTGCCGGAGGATTGGCGGCAGTTGTGACGAATGATCTGGAATCTGTTAACTGGTCGAACGCTGTAATTTTCCTTATCCTCAACGTACCTGCGTTAATACTTCCAATTTGGCTGGAGCGCAAACTATGTCCAGCACCCACTGAAAGGCGAGAGAAATACACCAACAAAGAGGGAAAACAGAAAATAAGGGTGGTGTACGAATTTCGAGACGTTTAGCACTGCCTTACGCCCAAGTAAGAGTTTCCTTGCCTGCTGGGTCTTTCGACCCGGCAGTGTAAGCGCTCCTTAGCCCAAAAAATCGCCCAATCTAAATTCACAACCGAGATAAGCAACACCGTAGGCAAGCCCCTACAAACTATAGATTATCTCGTGGGAGCCCCAAAAATCCTTCTACCTGCCAGGTCGAAAGACCGCGGCAGGCAATGCCATTGTAGCTACTGCCTCTCCTTTCCTTCAGTAAATAAATCCGAATCATTAGCACGATAAAGAAAATTAAGTTCCCTGAGCGTAAAAGCGAATGGCACAAAATTCTGTTTATCAGCTTGCTGCTCCTGGGCGCTAGTGTGGTTTAAAATAACCTCTAACCTACCAAGCAACACCTGCCCCCGTAAGTTTCAAACTCGCCCTACGTGAGTTTTAATTATCTGCAATCAGGCCAACGTTGCTGAGCGAACCACACCATTTAGCTGTTTGGTTCGTTCCCTGCCTGCTGGGTCTTTCGACCCGGCAGTGTAAGCGCTCCTTAGCCCAAAAAATCCTTCTACCTGCCAGGTCGAAAGACCGCGGCAGGCAATGCCATTGTAGCTACTGCCTCTCCTTTCCTTCAGTAAATAAATCCGAATCATTAGCACGATAAAGAAAATTAAGTTCCCTGAGCGTAAAAGCGAATGGCACAAAAAGAAAGGGAGTGCTATGCCAGTGGTCGCAGCCATGGCCATTGTGGTATTGGTAGTTTGCCTGAGCCTACTCTACTTTTTTTTGGCATCAGGGTCACTTTTCTTTTTAAACCGGAGCAACTAAAATTCTCATTGAACAAGAAAGCGCATTATGGAATTGACCATAGTGGTTGACCTAGTATGAAAGTACCCCTGATTTTTCACTTTGAGCAGCACTTTCTATGAAGCAATTTTTGATCCTTCCTGGGCGCTAGTGTGGTTTAAAATAACCTCTAACCTACCAAGCAACACCTGCCCCCGTAAGTTTCAAACTCGCCCTACGTGAGTTTTAATTATCTGCAATCAGGCCAACGTTGCTGAGCGAACCACACCATTTAGCTGTTTGGTTCGTTCCCTGCCTGCTGGGTCTTTCGACCCGGCAGTGTAAGCGCTCCTTAGCCCCAAAAATCCTTCTACCTGCCGGGTCGAAAGACCGCGGCAGGCAATGTTATCATTGTAGTTGCTGAGGCTGTTTCCCCTCAGTAGATTAAGTTCGAATCATTAGCAGGACAAAGGAAATCCCCTGCCTGCTGGGTCTTCCGCCTGTGGTCGGACAGGTTCGACCCGGCAAGGTCCCCCCCCTACATCTCAATGTGATTTACATTCTCGAATGCTGGAGGGATGTTCGCTGGGTCTTCCTCTATGATTTGCAAAATATCGCGGGTAATGCCTCTGGCAATGTTGGAAATGGGCACATCATTCGGTGAACCTTCAAAGGGGTTCTCCCCTGCCAAACCAATGCGAAGCATCGTATTAAACACCCAGATAACGATGACGGTAAACGGGATATTGAACCAAATGAAATAGGTGCCGATAAATGGATTCGTTTTCGCAATTTCCACCCCCATGCCAGCAAAGGCCGGAATCAATGCCATGGGCAACAACCACATAAAAATGTGTACAAAATGATAACCGATGCTGCCCTATTGTTTGGGGTAAGGGAAGTTTTTGATCCGTTCTGATTTTCCTTGAAGCGCTGTTAATTCCTGCAGTATCTGTTGCAAATTCAACAAGGTGAAATCCCACAATTTCTTTTCGTCCGTGAGTTGCCTCAAATGCTTCGACTGCAAGCTCATAATCGCATTGGGCTTGTTGTCTTTCGCCATGACATAGGCAAACTCTTCCTTCGAAAGATGTCGCTGCAATTCTTCTTCCAGCGATTCGCTGAATTCAGGCACGTTGTAGGAGAAGGTCTCTTTCTTGTGGATCGTTTCGTACGATGCTTCCCAAACCTTTTTTGTCCGCATGGCATAGCGCAAAGCAGTCAACCAGGCAATGTGCCTGTGGGTGATCGTTTTTATCACTTCCCTTTCGTCTTTTGTGGCTTCCGAACGGTGCAGGTAAAAACTGTCCTTTACCGTAATGATGAGCGATCGGGAGGAATTGACGATGCCACCCCAAATTTTGCGGGCCTCCCAGATTCTGTCGTAAGCAGCGTTGTTTTGAAAACCCACCATAAAGGCCACTGCCGTTCCAATGAGCCCCACCGGAGTCAAGGGAACCTGCAACCACTTAATGCCCAGTAAATCATACAGAATGGTGATGACTGTCGCCAAAATGACGAAGAAAATGAGTTCTCGTTTTGTCCAGACTAAAACACTTTTAAAAGGGAACCTTCTTTGTACGTACATGCTGAATTTTCTTTTGCCTAAAAATATGCGAAACTTCTGAAGAACTGCCGATCAGAATTGAATAACTTCTTTACTTTAAAGCATGATTTATAACTTCCTGTTCTTTTTAAACAGAAGAAGTGAGCCTACACCCTATTAACGGACGATGCCGGGCGGTAGCCCCAAAAACGACATACAATGAACAACCTGGTATTAGTTCTAATTATCGGAGGGAGTCTACTCTGCGCGCTGGTTGGTGGAGCGTTGATTGACGCTGCCTCCGCACCTGAGACAATCAATTTGGGATGGGATCTATTTGATTATGGACTCAGAATTGGCGGTTTAGCTGGCCTCTTTTTACTGGTCAAAAATGGAACGTTCCAAAAAACAAAGTACTTCAAGATTGCACAGGTAATTTCCGCAGTGGTAATCATTGGTGCTTTGTTCAAAATACAACACTGGCCTTTCGCAAACGGGATAGTTATTATCGGACTAACTGGGATAGCCATTACCTATTTCGTTAGTTTTCTTAAAAAGCCCGTGAAACAACGGCTGGACTACTTAAAAATCACTTGGGTTATTTTAAATAACGCGCTGGCCGTCCTGACTTTTTTACACCTGATTAAAGACGATTATGCTGTTATGGGAAACGCCCTATTGTGGGGGATAATCATCGATTTTGTTTTTACCAGTTGGAGAAACGGAACTCTGTTCGCAAAAAAGGCGGCCGTAGAAGCTTACGACCAATATGATATAGCCAAGCAATCCCAAATGAGTCCAACGGAAAAAGTCATGGACTCAGTGAACAGAATGATTGACAAGGAGAAGAAGAACACTTTCATCAACCATCTATTATCATTCAACTCTGGAACCTACGGAGAAACAACTCCTACCAGCTTCACCATCTGGGAAATGAATAGGTGGACAGGCTCGTTCTACTATGTGATTTATGGTACCGTTACCGAGGGCGAAGGAAAAGCAAAAGTGATGCTCAAAACAAAGTTGAATCCCTTTGGCCGTCTCTTGGCATGGGTCATTTGGGGAACGACCGCTTATTTCGTTATAACTGGCATTGTCAATCATTATCACCACTCAATGAAATTTCTTTGGGTACAAATTTTAATCATAAGCGTGCTTCTTTCAACTCCGGTTCTGCTGTTTCGATATGTCTACGGATTTGAAAAACGGGAACAGTTAAAGAAATTAACAGCTGCGCTTACTTCTGAGCCTAGTTAACTTATAATATGTTAGCTCCAACCGAAAGAAAGCGAAATGAACAATCTCTTATTGATCTCAATGCCTGGACTGAATATACTACTCTCGTTGCCTGGAATGCCCCTAGAGGAAGAATCCCTCGGAGTCTTGCAAATTTTCGACTACATCCTAAGAATTGGAGGCTTTATGGGCCTTATTCTGTTGATCAAAAATGGAACGTTCATCAATACGGTCTACTTTAAAGTTGCGCTGGGAATAGCGCTAGTTGCAGTCGTTGGAGCATTTGCAGACATAGAGCAAATAGCAGGATATGAGAAGCCCATCGTGGTAACTGGAGTCATTGCCATTGCACTGCTCTATGTGTTTAGTGCGCTTAAAAAGCCAGCGAAGAAACGACTCGATTATCTAAAAATGGCCTGGGTCCTTGTCAACAACACCCTGGCCGTTTTAATTTTCTTTCATCTTATCCAAAGAGATTATGCCCTATTGGGAATTGCCTTGTTGTGGGCGATGATTGTTGACTTTTTCTATTCGGGCTGGAAGGACGGTTCGTTGTTTGAATAAATGAATTCCTGCATACGATAACATCAACTCCTTGATTTTCATCAAAATGCCTTACTTTGGCCAAGAGCCCAACAATCAACCCACAAAGGCCCCTACTTAAAAGGATCATCATAGAAACTAGAATATGACATTGCTTTATTGGTGGTTATCCTATGTAGTTATTGGAGCTACTTTGCTACTGGGTAAAGCCATTACCTGCAGGCTATTGGGTATTTTTCACAACCACTACCAGATAGGATTTTCGCCAGTGGTTGCCCGTTTTAAGCTTTTTCAGGTGACCTTTTCCATCGGCATCATTGTCCCCTTGCCGTGGTTGTTTAAACTCTACGAAATCCACGACACTGCCAAACAACGCATTACCCCGATTTGGATGCGCAGAGAGTTCTCGTGGATAAAAAGATTCTCCGTCATTGTAGGAGGTCTCGTTTTCCTTTACCTGGTTTCTATTTCGTTGCAAGCGCTCAACTACTACACCACGGAACATAGCTATCTCTCCCTCGATGATGTCAATAAGAATGGTGTATACGTTGATTCCGCTGGCATGGAATTAGGCTTGCGGTCGGAAGACAAGATCATTGAATTCAATGGCGAAAAACCGGAACGATTTTCTCAGCTTAGGTCAAAGTTGTTCACCGAAGATCTAAAGAAATTAACCCTCATTCGAAACGACTCAATCCTGGAAATTGTCCCGAAAAGCGAAGAATGGATTGTCTCAGCCCTTACCACAGGTTCCCGTTTGGTTCGTCCGATTCGAACGATCTTTCCTTTTAAGATAGACTCGGTATTAATCGATGGAAATGCCTACCATGCCGGGTTGCAAAAGGGAGATGCGATCGTTACGCTAAACGATGACACGATTTATTTTTTCCAAGACTTCGCATATGCCATGGGAAAGCATAAAAATAGTGTTGTCAGGCTTGGCGTAAAAAGGAGTGACCAAGACGGCCTGCTGTCCCTGGCGGTAGAGACAAATAACAATGGGATGGTAGGAATAATGACGGAAAGCGCGTTACACTATAGCACCGAAAAGAATACACTATTAGGTTCGTTAAACTCTGGCAACACATTCATTGCAGATTACTTAAGTGCATTCAAGTTGATATTTGCTCCGAAAGACGAACTACGTACCTTAGGAGGTTTTCAAAGTATTGGTGGTTTATTTCCACAGCAATACAAAATTTTGCAGATCATTTCCATGATGATGCTGGTCTATCTTTGTTTTTCAATTTTCCCAACTCCCATCACCGAGGGCCGGTATTTGGTAGCTTTGTTAATCGACCCAATGATTCAGCTACCCAAAAACGCCCCAGCCTGGATAAGCTGGATTCTTCTTATACTCCTGGCGCTGCTAGCTAATCTTGTTGATTTAATGGAACTTTTTTGGTAAAAAATTCATTGAATGCTCGCACTGCATAAGGCAGATTAGAGTAGACTGAGCATGTTGAGTGCATCAGTCAAAATCCCTAAGGCAATTGAAGATTTTAAATACGGTTCGAGAATGGTTGATTAGAAGGCATTTCAAGCCTGTTGGAAGTTTCATTTCTTATAGCGGGCTATGTTCTATCGATTTTCCTGAAGGGTGGATTTATCGCGAGAAAAAAAACAGGTATGATTTTGTTAGTCCCGATCAGGTAAATGGAGCTTTGCAATTGACGGTAATATATAATCCTGATCCAACATATTCAGGATACAATCAAAAGGAGATGTTGGAGAAGGTTCGGCAAAATGACGGTATTTCTGCCATTTCAGCAAAACTTGGAGCATACGAAGCTGTATTCTACAAGCAGACTATCAAAGAAGCTCATTTGATTGATCATCGCTGGTACTCAGGATTCAAAAACACAAGGGTGTTTATCACGTTTCAACAAGATTCGGAACAACCAATCGAGCGCATCCATTCTGAATTAGCAATTATTGACGAAATATTGAAAGGAATAAGAATAGGCCAACCTTGAATAAAGTCCCTGCCAAAGGTCAGGCAGGCGTGACTGGCCCTGCTTACCTTCTTTGATGTAATAAGCAGATACATCCAGCTTCAGCGCGCAGACAAGCCAATTTCCAAGAATACAACCAAGCAAACAACTGATGGGAGTGTTTTTTTGTAATTTGAAAACCATCCCTAAAAACGAATCAAACACAAAAAGACACATGAAACATTCAAAATTCATCTTAGGTTTAGTGGCAGGCGTTGGAATTATGCTCCTGGTAAGTTTTCAAGACGACACTTCCGAAAACCAAGTACCGAAGTATCACATGATACCTACCCCTGCCGACTTGCGAGGCTTCGTGCTTTATAACGGGGTAACAGGGGAATACAAAATTGTTAGCTATAGTAATATTGAGAGGAACGACAACATCACCGATTTCATATCAAAGTGAGCGTTGAAGTTTTGCGGTAATAGCGTTTACCTTGCTGAAGAAATTTTCTGCCAATAAATCAATTAGGTTCGAATTATCCGCTTTCAGAATAAGCAACCACTCGATTCCTACTCGCCCTCCTTAAGGTAATAAACAAACACATCCGGCCTCAGTGGGCGAGCAAACCACAGCGGTCTGCGCTGTCCACCGGGTCCGGGAGCGGGGCGTGTTTTTGCCAACCACTCCTTGTACACAGCAAAAGACTTGTCGGTATCGACTTCCACGTCTCCGTAATTGTCACCAGGATGCGCCTGGAATCGTTGTCTTTGCTATCGAAAGGTCGAATCCCCGAAATGATCAACATCCCGTCCGATTGCAGTGTCTCTCTACTCCCAAGGTGAGAGACAGCTACCGGATGGATGTTGTCTCCCTACTTCACCCCAGTTGGGAGACACAATTTTTCCTAAAAAAGTGTTTCCCAAGTACCTGTCGATGGGGAGACAAGCTCCCGGGGAATACTGTCTCCCTACTTTACCCCAGTTGGGAGACAAAAAAAACAAAAAAACACTGTCTCCCAACCAGGGCAACAGGGAGACAAGGCCTGCCTGTTCAGCAGTTTGTTGGTAGAGTTGCTATTGCTTTACCTGGGAGCAGACCCGCGTCAACCCAGCCGCAGGAAGTCAGCAACTTCCTGCTTTGAACAAAAGTCCCTACTCGCCCTCTTTAATGTAATAAGTAGACACATCCGGCTTCAGTGCGCGGGCAAACCACAACGGTCTGCGCAGGCCACCAGGTCCGGGAGCGGGGCGTGTTTTTGCCAACCACTTCTTGTAGACGGCAAAGGACTTGTCGGTATCGACTTCCACGTCTCCGTATTTGTCACCAGGGTGAGCCTTTTCCATGCGTACCTTTTGGTGCCAGCAGTGCATACCGCTGATGGGATCCGGGTGTACCGGGAACGTAATGTTTTGGTGCACGCCACCATCGCTCCAGAAGATGCGTTTGGAATCGTTGTCTTTGCTATCGAAAGGTCGAATACCGGAAATTGTCGACATTTTCCATTTGTTGCCGTCCTGCTCGATGTTTACCGTGTTGGTAGCCCAACGATTGCCCACTGTATCTTGCGGCCTTCTCCAGCGCCCTAAATGGTGTGAGCAGGCAATAACGCCCGGCTTCATGCCTTCCGTTACCCAGGCTTTGTCCACGAAATAGCCAATCTCCGTATTGATGCGGACCAAATCCCCGGTTTTGATGCCAAACTTCTCAGCATCCGAAGTGTGCATCCAAATAGGGTTGCGGTTGGCAATTTCGGTCAGCCACTTCGCATTTCCTGAACGGGAATGTATCAACACCGGCAAGCGGAAGGTCGGCACCAGCGGAAAGTCTCCCGCCTCGCGATCCATGTTCTCTTCAGCAATGTGGCTTTGGATGTAAGTCGGAATGGTGTATTCCGGCCATTTCCAATCGACCATGGTTTGCGAATAAAACTCTTGCTTGCGCGAAGGCGTTGGAAATCCTGTAAACGGTTGACCGTCTACCATTAAGCCCAATGGTTTGTCGTCTTTGGTGATCACCTGTGTGTCGGGATCAATTTTGGCACCAGCCATGTCTTCAGCAGAAATGTCTGTTTTGTGCTTTTCATAGGAGTAGTTCTCCACTTCAAAAGCTCCGTACTTGCGCATGTAAGCCAATGGAGTCAAATCCTCTGCGGCTGCCTTCTCGGGCAATCCTTTGGTATTTTCAAAGATGAATTGGTAGTACTCATCAATGTTGATTTTCTCTCCTTTGCGGTATGGCGACAGGAAGTGCTCTTTGATACCCAGGCTTCCATCGGGATCGATGCGCCAGGAAAGCTCGATCCAGAACTCATCTTCTTCCCAGACTTCTCCGGGGTTGACCTCGTGGGTAAATGTAAAGTCCTTGCCAGCCTTGCGCGCTGCCTCACGCAACACAGGTTGCCGGAAAGCTATCCAAACACCACCGTGGGTCGCATAACTGTTGATGTCGTGTCGCTCGGAGGCATGGCCCATGGGCAACACATAGTCTGCAAAATAGGCTGTTTCGTTCCAGGTGGGTGTCATGGCAATGTGCATGCCCATCTTCTCTTCGTCTTTGAACATTTCCATCCACGAGAACCCATCGGGATAGGTCCACACCGGATTAAACACCCGGGTGAAATACACATCCATCTTGCCCCGGTTTTCCTTCAGGAAGTGCGGCAATAAGAAGCTCATCTCGAAAAAGGCCAACGGGTATTCTCGGGGGAAATGGAGTTCGTTCCAAAACTTCTGCGCTGGCGGATGATCAAAGAACTTCGGCTTGAACTTGTTCCAGGAATTGGGAGAAGTTCCTCCTTCTGTTCCAACGCTTCCGGTCAATACATTCAAAAAGTGCAAACTTCTTGAAACAGCCCAACCACCGAGGTTTCCGCTACCGGCACTCCGCCAGTTGTGGGACGCAAAACGACTTCCAGCCTTTCCTATCTCACGGGCTACTTCCAGCGTGGTTTCCGGCTTCACGCCCGATTCCTTCTCTGCAAATTCCGGAGTGTAGTCTTTGTATTCTTCGCGCAGCTTTTCAATGAACATTTCAAACGTGCGGGGCGCATCAGGATGTACTTCTCTCAGGTACACATCCCAGTTGACCCATTTCTCCATGAACGGACGGTTGTACAGTCCTTCATCCAAAATAATTTTGGCCATCGCCAGCAACAATGCGGCTTCCGAACCAGGGTAAGTCGGCATCCAGTAATTGGCCATACTGGCCGTGTTGGACAATCGAGGATCCATCACCGCCATCTTCGCTCCTTTCATCATCCCTTCGATGATGCGTTGCGCATGTGGGTTGAAATAATGCCCCGATTCAAGGTGGGCGCTGATCAACAGAATGAACTTGGCATTGGCATGGTCAGGCGAAGGCCGATCATAGCCGTGCCAGAGGTTGTAACCAAATCGTGCTCCCGAAGAACAGATGTTGGTGTGGCTGTTGTGTCCATCGATGCCCCAGGCTTGTAGCACGCGGTTGGTGTACCCTTCGTGGCCCGGACGTCCAACGTGGTAAGCAATTTCGTTTTGTCGATCTTCTTGTAAGGCCTTGCGAATTCTACCGGCAATGTCGTCCAGGACTTCATCCCAGGTCACGCGCTCCCATTCACCTTCTCCCCTTTTGCCCTTGCGTTTCAGCGGGTACAAAATGCGATCAGGGTCAGTCAATTGGTTGATGGTCGCAGGCCCTTTGGCGCAGTTCCTGCCGCGGCTGCCAGGGTGATAGGGATTGCCCTCAAACTTGCGGACTTCCCCCGACTCCTTGTCGACATAAGCCAACAAGCCACAGGCCGACTCGCAGTTGAAGCAAGTAGTCGGAACAATGTTGTAATGCTTTTTCTCTTTGCTGGCCCAGCCTTTAGCCTCGTATTCAACCCAGTCATCCCATTGGTCGGGCGGTGGATAATCCGTCAGCTTACCGGGCTCCATTAAAGAAGGCAGCTCTTCGAGTAAGTTATCATAGAGTTTGGGCACCAATCCAACTTGTTCAGCCAGTTTTTCGACCCACCCTTGTTCCGGTCTCTTTTTAGTCTTTGTTTTTGCCATGTTTCTGGTCAGTTGGAGGTTAAGATAAAGGAAGGCGTTGTGGTGCTTCTACCCAGATGTGTTCTGTTATGTAAATACCGGCTAGTACCAACACGGATGCTGCTAACTGGGCCAGGGCACCATCTACAAACCAGAGTAGAGCAAAGGGCACAATGTTTCCCAAGAGCACGGTTCCGCCCCAAAAGAGTTGTTTGTATTGCCCTGAAACGATCATTCCTACCACCCTTTTGGAAGATTCCGTTGGATGCGTGCTGTAGAGTTCGATGAACAACACCAACAGGTTTAAGAAGATACCCACCATCATTGTCATGTAGAAATGGAACATCAGGTCAGGTCCAACTGGTGAAATCACATTCCAAATGGAAAGAATCGCTCCACCGGCCATCAAGCTGTGAATAATCATGTGCAAGGAAAGTGCAGGGCTTTGCCAGAAGTCGCGCCCTTTGGCTTGACCAAAGAGGAAAGCGGTGTAAATCGCTACAACGAAAGCGCACAAGCCCGCGCCCCAAAATGATACCTCGTAAACGAGCGTCCAATCCATCCAGTTGCTCACCGCCAGTAATGTGAGTAAACCACCGAAAACAGTAATGGCATAACCACCTTTGGTCAACCAGGAGCTCCATTGCGGCCGCAACAAAACGTAGAGAAAACGACTGGGTTGGTCCAAATCCATGACTAACAGCACACCCGTTGCAGCCAGGAAAAACAATCCCAATCCGATGGCAGGTCCCACCACCAGAGATGTAACTCCGTCAAAACCCAATATCCATGCAACAAAAGCGACCATAACGGCTCCGGCAGAAATGGCCTTCGTCCAAACATAGGTCGATACTTCCCATCCCCACAGTATTCCTTTATCAGGGGTATCGTAGACGCGCTTCGCTTTGGCGCTTTGCATCAAGGCCTGAACTGATTTGACAGGTTGGTCTGGTGCATTGGTGGTATAGGAGGTGACGGTTGAGCGGTTTTTGATGCCATTCATTTCCTTGGCCATCTCCATCAAATCAACGTCCTTGACCAGTTTCTCGGCATACTTGGAAAAATGACCTACCCCATTGGATTGGGAACTCCAGATGTAATTGTCCGAACGTTCCGTCACCGAAGGATTCAAAGAAGCTTCATCGCCATCGATGTAGAATACATTGGGTTGTGTGCCTTTTTCCGCTTTGCGCACCGTGACTTGTTGCGTACTTATCAACTGAGCAATTTCAGTAGCTGGGTTTTCCATGTCCCCGGAAATAATCGCGTGTTCCGGACAAACATTGACACAAGCTGGCTCCAGCCCAATGTCTACACGGTGTGCACAATAGTTGCATTTAGCGGCAGTGCTCGTCTCCGGATCGATGTACAAAGCATCATAAGGACAAGCTTGCATACAGCCTTTGCAACCGATGCACCTTCTGGCGTCAAAATCAACAATACCATCGTCTCGGGTAAACAGCGCTTGCGTGGGACAAATGTCGACACAAGGGGCATCCGAACAATGGTTGCAACGCATCACAGAGAACACCCGTCTCGTATCCGGAAAGGTTCCTTTTTCTACCTGTTTGACCCAGGTACGATTGACTCCAACGGGAACATCATGTTCAGACTTACAAGCTACGGTACAAGCGTGACAGCCGATGCATTTCCTGTTGTCAATGACAAATCCATATTTCATAATACTGTCCGTTAAGTGACTGGCAAAACAACTGAGAGCTAAGCTATAAAATAAATCCCCAATTTGACAGATTTCACATAGCTTTACCAAGGATTTTAAAAAACAAAATCTTGGACCACATAGAGCTCATACCGCTCTTCTTTCTGATAGCTGTCATCTACTCTTCTGCCGGATTTGGAGGAGGCTCCAGCTACCTCGCCTTGTTGACCTTTTTCGAGTTAAATTTTCACATCCTGCGCTCCACATCATTGTTGTGTAACATTATGGTTGTCAGCGCTACTAGCTTATTTTACATCTACCTAAACTTTATATCATTCAAAAAGGTAGCTCCCCTGATCGTCACCAGCATACCTGCGGCTTACCTGGGTGGTTGGATACCACTTAGAGAAAGTTCATTTTTCCTGTTGTTGGCGGCAACGCTTCTAGGAGCCGCCATCCTGATGTGGTTTAAAAAAGATCGTCAGGAGTCAACTGCACTGGTTTCAGGTTACCAGGAAATAATCCTTTCAGGTTTGGTCGGAGCATTAATTGGCTTCCTATCGGGAATGGTGGGCATCGGTGGAGGAATTTTCCTCGCTCCAATCCTCTACCTGTTGCAATGGGATAGCCCACAACGAATTGCCGCTACTTGTAGCCTGTTCATCCTCATTAACTCCATGGCTGGATTGGCGGGACAAATGAGTCAACCTGCGTTTCAACTGGACTGGTCCTTTGCAGTACCACTAATGATTGCTGTGTTAATTGGCGGCCAGATTGGACAACGGCTCGGGGTGTTTCGACTGCACCAGGTGTGGATAAAGCGCATTACCTCTCTTTTGATTTTTGCAGTAGGCATAAGAATCCTGTTGCAGCAGCTATAGTTGGCATTTTACTGAGCTACAAGCCCTCCGGTACCCAAGGCATCCACCTTGCCATTCACACTGGAAATTACCTCCTCTATGTGAACCATTTTAGCCACCAACGCCTGTCGGGAAAAAGCACCATCGTACCAAACGACTAAAACATACACGTCTTTGTCCTGAAAGGGTTCCCGCTCCAATCCAAGCCCCTCTTTGACCAAAGTTTCCTGCATTCGAATCGCCTGTGCCTCTGAAGGAGCACTCAACCAAATCCGCCAGTGCATTTCTTTGGTGGCGTAGTCCTTCCCTTTCGCAGTCAGGAGATCGTAATAGGAATTAGCCATCAAGGCCGCGCCTCCGGATTTAGCGGTGGCCGAACTTTCCGCTGGCGTTGAATTTTGACACGATCCGAGTGAAATCATCAGCAAAAGGCACAAGGAAATCAGGTTTTTCACGGGCAGTTATTTTCCGCACCAAGGTAATTTTCTTCGTTGGCATACACAACCGGCTGTTTACTCAAATACCGCTTTTAGCGCCCTTCAATTGCCTGTAGTTCGTATATTTACACCCGAATCACCGGGACTCAACAAACACCATGTCAACCACCGCATCATACACTATACTGGCCTTTGCCGCAGCTAAAGATATTCTGGGCAACTCCAAAACCCAGATAGAACTGCCCTCTCCGGCTACAACAGACTCTTTGTTAAAGGCATTGAAAGCTCAGTATCCTGAAATGGTCCGGCTAAACAGCTTACGGGTGGCTGTAAATGGTGAATTTGCTGAGGTTAACCAACCTTTGACTGCAACCGATGAAATTGCCTTAATCCCCCCTGTGAGCGGAGGCTAAATGCAGACCATGACTGACATTATACTGACTAACCAGCCTTTAAGCCAAACCGCCTGCATGGACTTCGTGGCCCAACCGGAATCTGGTGGAGTGTGCGTATTCACCGGCAACGTGCGCAACAAAACCAAGGGCAAACCGGTGCTGCGATTGGAATACGAAGCTTATGCCCCCATGGCATATTCGGAGATGCAGAAGATTGCCGATTCCATTGTTGAGAAATGGCCCAATACCTACATGGCCATCCACCACCGAACGGGAACTTTGCAAATTGGCGAGGCAGCAGTAATCATCGCTATTTCCGCGCCTCACCGAGGAGCTGCTTTTGAAGCCTGCCAGTACGCCATTGATACGTTGAAGGAGACAGTACCTATCTGGAAGAAAGAGATTTTTGAAGATGGTGAAGTGTGGGTGTCAGCTTTTCCGTGAGGCCTTTTTAGAACGGAGTGGCTTTCGTGGGCTGCCGGGTCTTTAGACCCAGCAGGCAGGAAAATTCCTCATTTTGAACTACCAGCAATCATGCTGCCCAAGGCTCTGGGGTTCCCAAATAATTTCCTCGTAGTTTTCAATGGATACTTTTGACAACCCCATCTTTACCTTTCTTCTATCTCTCTTGTGGCCAATGAAGGATCTCCAATGGTTTCTGTAGGAATAGTTGTCGAGCGCATAGTATTTTGGCAACAACAGCAGTCCTTCCAACTCACTGATCTCCATCTCCAACTGTGCATCGATAATCTTCCTGTGGGTGATGTAGGCTTTGGTGCTGGTTGGAACAAAAAAGTAGCTGGGCACCCGGCAATGGTATTCCATGTGACTTCCCCGCCAGTAAGTCCAGTTGAGCTCAAAACCTTCAAAGTATTTCTGGGCAGCCGGCAACAACGATCGGTAGCGTTTTTTGTCCAACTTATATATTCCCGGAACCAATACCCTGGGGTCTCTGCGCATGGCCCAGGCCCAAACCTTTTCCATGTGCTTTTTGTCCCGGCCCCAAATTTTCATCCCTGCTACGTCCAACACATTTTGAAATACTTTCGCATCCCTTCTTCGGGCAATGTCATCGCGCAGCCGAAAGTGCTTGTACCACCCATGCCGAATGGGTTTGGGCAATTCATAAGAGCCCAAATTCCATTTAGCATTTCGAAGCTTTCTCAGCTCTCTTTGAATGGCCAGCACCTCCTTCTCCCGACATGCTATCGAATTCATCATGACTCATCGTCCCAATGCCTTTTGTTCATATCGGCTTTGGATTGTTGTCGGTTGGCCTTGGTTTTGTTTTTAATCGTTTTTCGCTTAAAGTCGCTTCCAGTGAATATGCGCACGGGATTGCCGCGTTCCAATTCGTTGTGTTGCTGCCACGAATCTTGAAAATGTTTGTGCTTCAATTCCATCTCACGTTGTTGCAAGAGGCCCATCAAACGCAACCGCGCCAGTTTCTTGTTTTGTGCCTGAGAACGGCTGTCAGAAGCCACCACCATCAAGCCTGAAGGCTGGTGCAGCGCTCTGATGGCTGTACTGACCTTGTTCACGTGCTGACCTCCTGGTCCGCCTGCGCGAAAGGCTTGGTAGTGGATGTCCTTTTCTTTAAATCCAGCTGACTCGCTCATTTCAACTTTGTCGATGCCCACAAACCAGTTTTTGCGCTTGTGGTATTTCCGAAAGGTGCTCTGCCCCACCCACTGCACGGTGCCTGTCCAGGAAGCAGCAAATTCTGCTGCTGTTTTCCCTTCCAGTTGCACCAATGCAGACCAGAGGGTTCCATTCTCAATGCCTTTCTCGCGGGCTACCACGGTTGTCTCCAACCCTTTAGCTCTGGCTTCGTCCAGCAAAAACTTCAACACCTGGGCTACGACCCAGCAACATTCGGCAGGTCCTCTGCCCGATGTTATTTGTAATAGTTGTGTTGCCATTATTTCTAATTTTTATCCATTCGTACTATGCGAGGGTAAAATTTGCCCTCTACGTTCAGTAAATCCGTTTGACCGGCCATCACTTCTTCCAGTTTTTTGTAGGCCTGTGGTGCTTCATCCACCCCTCCACCAATCAAGGTTATCCCCGTATTTTTGAGCGCCTTCTTCAAGTCACTTCCGGTGAGGGTAGATTTCGCTTTAGTGCGACTCAACCTGCGTCCTGCACCGTGTGAAGCAGAATTCAATGCTGGAGCATGCCCCTTGCCAGAAACAATATAGCCAGGGTCGATCATGGTCGCTGGGATGATGCCCAACTGCCCTGCCCGTGCTGGTGTTGCTCCTTTGCGGTGCACGATCAATTCACGGCCATCTGCCTGCTTTTCTTTCCAGGCAAAATTGTGGTGATTCTCCACCTTGACCACTGGTTTAATGCCCAGTGCTTTCGCCATTTTACGGTGAATCACATCGTGACACGCCTGGGCATAATCACCCGCCAAATTCATCGCCAGCCAATACTCCATGCCGGCTTCTGAATCCATGTCGAGCCACGACAAGTGTTTGGCGCCTTTCGGCAACCAGCACGTGTCAATCGCTACCCGAGTGTAGTAGTTGGCAATGGCTGCCCCCAATCCTCTCGAACCGGAGTGCGCCAGGATACCAACATAGTGACCAGCATCCAGGCCAAACTTGTTGTCAGCTTCCAACTCCACTCTTCCCACTTCCACAAAGTGATTGCCCGAACCTGAGGTACCTATCTGACCTTTGGCTTTTCCATGCAGCTGCCGTAGCAATTCTAACTCACGAAACTCACTCCGATCAAGCACTTCGTGTTCCTCGATGGTTTTCTGGAGTTTGCCAATGCCAAATTGCGTTTGCTCTTTCAGCGCCACTTTGATTTGATAGCTGTTGCGTTGAATGAACTCGGCTGGCACATCGTAGATGGTCAGCGACATGCGGCAACCGATATCGAGGCCAATCCCATAAGGAATCACTTCGTTTTCAGTGGCCAACACGCCTCCGATTGGGAGACCATACCCCACGTGTGCATCGGGCATTAAGGCGCCTTGCACCGCGATGGGCAGTTGCATGGCGACATCCATCTGCCGCATGGTGTTTTGGGAAATGAACTTTCGGCCGTACACCTGGTATTCGGCTGGTTCGTCATTCAACTTGTACCCCTTTCCAGTGGGCGTTTCATGCACTTCCATAAACTCGTTGGCCAACTTGCCCAGCGTTTCGTGTTGTGCGTAATCTTCCGGATTTAAAAGAACGTTTTTTAAGATATCAAGCTTCTCAGCTTTGGACAGGTGCTTAAAGTGTTTGGCCATGATGTCGATGGCGATGCTTTTTGCCTTGTCCGTTGGGTAATTGATTTTTCGAAGGTCTTTGCCCTTGAGGTGTGATTTGCCCATTGCAAAACAGTATTGTGCGCAAGTGCTGGCTGAATGGCGGACCATTCATCAAAACTCACTGTAATCAAAAATTGGATTTTTACCCGGCAGAGGCCGGCACATCAGGAGGGATACGTGCCAATTGGACACAAAAAAACCCGATCGTGGGATCAGGTTGTCGATTTAGCTTAGAATCTGATTCTAGCCCTTCCTGATCTCTTTGGCGATATGTGATATAAATTTTAACATAAGCATGTCCTCCTCCGAATTTTTCAATTGGGATGCAGGATTTCTGCGCCACAAAGATAACAGCGCTTTTTTCAATTTTCCAAATAAAAAATGCCCACCACCTTGGTTTTGACCTTATAAGGCAATTTTTTTTCTTTCTCCCAATCCTCGGATTTCGTTCGCCCGTCACGAAAAACAGTCCACTCGTCATTTTGCCCCTGAAATCAGGGCTTTCAGCGGCTAGCTTTAACCCAGTGAAGAATAGTCAAATTTCTCTTTGCAGGCTTGGTACCTCCTGCGTTTGGGGATGATTCTGATCGGATGGCCGAAGCCGAAAAGCCATATTCAACCGAGTAGGCAAACCGAATAAAAAATGTATTATGAAAATCAAACTAATCCTTAGCGTCCTGGCGCTAACCGCAACTGTTACATTCAGCAACACTGTATCTGCACAGTACAGTTTAAGCAATTTGTCCGCGACAGATGACCTGATAGCGACCGTTTATTGGTCCAACAATGGTTGCACCGTGCAGGGCAATTCTGGCTGGATGGCGTTGCCACGTTCTGGTGTCCTCAACCTCGGTCCCGCTCCAGCAGGAACATCCTACGTAGCCTATCAGGTGCAATCAGGATGCAGCGGTGGACCGGTTGGCATTGAAAGTCTTGCCAATACATGTTATGGGTTTGGGGTGAGCCCCGGAGGATTCCCCGGATGTGGTGGCGTGACCCGCACTCCGATTTTTTACAACTTTAATTTCGGTTGGGTCTTCTAGCCCCCTCGTTCCCATGAACCCTGAAGGGCCGTTTCGAAATTATTCGGAGCGGCCTTTTCCGTTTTGAATCTGTGAACTACCTGGGGCTGACAACCAGTCTTAGCAACTGTGTCGAGCGCTCCGTTTGCACTTCGACAAAGTACAACCCTGGCGGGACTTCCAAGCTGAATCGTTGCTGATTATTGGCTGCGCTATTGGAGTAAACAAGGCGTCCGTGTAAATCGGTGACACGCAAGGCTACAAGGTTTTCGCTAGTTGGCAAGTCAATGAAAAACTCCCCAGTGGTAGGATTCGGAAAAGCCCGAATAGTTGGCTCACTTCCCGATTCGTTTATTCCAACACAAATTGTCAGGGAGATATTGATTTCATCGGCATTTGCACAACCATTGGTATCGGTTACCTGTAGCTGATAAACTCCTGCTGCTGTGGCATAAATGGATGGTGTGGTGGCTGCATTGCTCCACAAATAGGAAACAAAATTTCCTCCGCTGAGTAGCAGACTATCTCCTTCGCAAAGCACAGTATCGTTGCCCAAATCAACGGCTGGTACTGTCCATTCTGTGACTTCGATGGTATCTGCATTTTGGCAATTGTTGCTGTCCGTTACCTCCACATTGTAAGTGCCACCAGTGGTGATGGTCAAAGTTGCAATAGTAGCAGCAGTATTCCACAAATAGGATTCAAAACTACCGGGATTCAAAACAATGCTTTCGCCTGAGCAAAATGCGGTATCACCTCCCAGGGTAAATTGTGGTAAATCATATGCTGAAATCTCAATGCTATCAGAAGCTTGACAGCCGTTGCTGTCGGTTACCAACAGATGGTAGTTTCCGGCATTCGACACCAACAAGCCAGCGGTCACGTCTTGGGTGCTCCACAAATAGGAAGCAAAGTTTCCGCCATTCAACTGGATGGTTTCGCCAGCACAAAAAGCGGTGTCATTACCAAGATCAAGAGTTGGGTCAAAAACGACCGGTGTCACCGATTGCCGTGTTGAATTGCAGTCCCCAGTTGGATTAAACCCATGGTGATAATAAACTTCTCCGCTCCAAACCCTGGGCGTGAACAATGATCCAAAAGTAAAGGAGACTCCACTCCCACTCAGTATTTGAATCTCACTGTTTTGATAGGAAGCAGTCGAGCCGGTGTTGCGGTAAGACAGGTTGGAGCCGGAAGTCTGCATGTGCAGGTAAACACCCAAAGTATCGCCTGCTGGCAGCACCACATCCGATAAATCCAATACTTTAAAGTCTCCTGCGCTGCCAACCTGTAAATTGACTGTACCCCACGTTGTCCAGGCAGCTGCATTCATCGCCTGTCCCGCCTGACTGCCCATGCGGTTATAGGCCACCACCGTTTGATTACCGGTTGAATTAACTTTGATCAACAAGCTGTCGATCGTGATGGTGTCGGTGGCAACAATGTCGAACGTGACACCGTTCCAATTGACGTTGGTATTGGACAGCGTAAAAAGGGAATTATCAAACCACAAATTGCCCCGAACAGCTTCTGGAAAATACGTTTGAAAAGGACTGTTCACGACCAGCGAATTACCCACTCCAAGAATGTTTCCACCGGCCAAACTATCGTACCATACAATATTGTCTGTAAGCAAGTTACCGTTCACCATCAAAACCGCTGAATCACCGACACATACAGAGTCTGTTTGGCTGGTTAAAAGCGGGTGGCCACTGGTCTGAATATCCAACACCTGAGCAGTGTCATTGGTAGGGTCCAAATCGGTGGTGGTCAGGTACGTCAACACACTTAAATTAACTCCCGAATATGTATTGATTGGTAAGGTCAAAGTATCTACTCCACAAGTTCCAATTGGGCTCAATGTGGCCATGCCTGTAGTCGTTGTTGTTGTTGTAGCGGCATTGTCGGTCACTTCAAAATTGATGCTGCTTGCGGCAAGACTGCTGATTCCCAGGTTGGCAATCACCGCTTTCACGACTGTGTTACTATCTCCACAGGCGGAATAATTTTCCAGATAAGTGCTGGCCAAAGTAAACTCAGAAACTCCCATTGTATCGGCAATTACATTGGGAATACCCGCCTGTATCACCACATTGTTGAGGATACCATGCCCGGCATTGTTGAGGTGCACACCATCACCTGAATCATAAATGGGATTGATGGTATTACCGACCGTGGCTGCACCACTCCAAAAATCCAATGCCATAGGTCCATAAATAGCTAACACAGAATCGCGCACCTGCGTTTGAACCAATATTTGCGCGGCACTAAAGTTGTTTCGTGGCTGAGTAGTACAAACCCACACCGGAATGCCCGCACTGTCAGCAACCGCTACGATGGTCGCAAAATTGAACAGCTGCTCGCTGGTGGCAAAGTTGTTGGCCGCATCGTTGGAGGGCATGTTCACGATGATGGCATCAGCCCCCAAAGAAACCGCTTGGGTTACATTGTTGTTGGGCGTGGGCAAAGGCCGGCCAGCAGGAGGTACAAACCAATCGGGCATAATGTGGTAAGTCGTAGTCCCGCCTACTCCCAGGTTGGTGACCTGATTTTGTGGATTTAAACCCTGTAGATACACCGTGTAGCGGTTGACCCAGGCACTGTCAATCGAAGAAGGCCCGGTTCCCGCTGCGGTAGAAGAACCGAGTACCACCACGTGAATGTCACTGAATTGTGCACAGGGAGTAATCGGTGTTTGAGCACTTAAATTAGCAACTACAAACAGGGTAAAAACCAGTAGAATCGACCTTTTCATCCAGACATTCATTGTGGTAAAACTAACCAATCCACTATTTGCTTGCAAACGCAGCCGTAGTAACTCAGCATGGAAAGGAACAATGTGCTTTACTCCCCACTGAAAAGGTTATTTTTGCGGCAGAAACAGTTGTTATGAGTAAAATTACACTAGCCATACACGGAGGCGCGGGCACCATCCTAAAAAGTGCCATGACCCCGGAAAAAGAAGCTGCTTACAAAACGGCATTGCAACACGCTCTGGATGAAGGATACCTGATTTTGGAAGCAGGCGGCTCTGCATTGGACGCAGTAGAAAAGGCCGTTAGTTTACTGGAGGACTCTCCCCTTTTCAACGCAGGCAAGGGATCGGTATTTACCGCTGCTGGCACCCACGAAATGGATGCATCTATCATGGAAGGCAAATCGCTTCAAGCTGGTGCTGTTTCTGCCATTACCGGTGTTAAAAACCCCGTGCAACTTGCCCGGTTGGTGATGGAAAAATCCGGACATGTGTTTTTATCTGGAGCTGGCGCAGAAGCATTTGCCAGGGATCAGCAAGTATCGTTTTGCGACAAGGATTACTTCTACGATGAGTTGCGCTATCAACAATGGCAGGAGTTAAAAGACACGGATCATTTTCAATTGGATCATGCGGCCAAAAAGGAACAGAAATTTGGGACTGTTGGAGCCGTTGCCCTGGACAGTGCTGGCAATGTGGCTGCAGCCACTTCCACCGGAGGCATGACCAACAAACAATACGGGCGCGTGGGCGACAGTCCGATGATTGGGGCGGGCAATTACGCCAACAACAACACCTGCGCCATTTCCTGCACGGGCAGCGGGGAGTTCTTCATTCGTGCCGTGGTGGCTTATGATGTAAGCTGTTTGATGGAGCACAAAGGCATGACACTCCAGGCTGCTTGCGCAGAAGTGATTCAAAACCGATTGCTAAAGATTGGTGGAGATGGAGGCCTCATTGCGGTGGATCGGCAGGGCAACATTGCTTTAGAGTTCAACACCGAAGGCATGTACCGCGGACAGCGCAACTCGAATGGCCTCAACGAGGTCGCCATTTACGCCCTATAATTACACAAACTTCTCGTGGATCGGCAGGACATGAATTTTTCTGTCGCTTAAGGTGAATTCATCGCCATTGGCCAAAATGTGCGTGGTCAGATTGGAAATGGACATGGGGGTTCCGTCTTTCAACTCACCGTGTGCGTTGTGCGTCAGGTTTCTGGCATCCATCACAATGACCATTCCTGAGCCAATGACGCGAAATTCATTGCTGTTTTTTATGATAAGGCCGGTGTCTTCTGCCAACCCGATTCCCAGTACCTCTGGATGAATCGCCACCGCTTCAGCCAACCGGCCAAACCTGCCGCGTCTGATAAAGTGGGTATCTACAATCAATCCGGGTATCAGACCTAAACCGTTGCGCAACTGAACCGCCCCTTTTAACATAGCCTCAGTGCTACTGCCACCGGCAATCATTTCCTGCGCCATGGCCATCGCTCCCGCGCTGGTTCCAGCAATGACAAAGTCTTCGTTGTGGTATTTGCTCACCAACAAATCATGCCAGGAAGTACCGCCAATCACTTTGGCAATTTTAGACTGGTCGCCACCCGAAAACATCACACAATCCGCGTTGGACAATAGTTCGAGGTTTTCAGGCAATTCACATTGACTGCTTTTGGTCAGTTTAAGTACAGTGACATCGGAACAATCTAATTTGGCAAAGGCGTCCAGGTAATTTTGTCCTACTTCATCGGGAATGCTCGAAGCAGTTGGCACAACGATAATTCGGGCTGTTTCTCCTCCACTTTCCCGGACCACATGAGCCAGAATCCCTTCCTCGATAAAATCCAAATCGCTCGAATCATTGTCTTCATCGTGCCCTTTATCTTCGTTTCCACCAATCGGTATGAGTGTTCCTTTTGTTTCGTTCATCGGTTGTGCGCAAAAATTCTTTTTTCCAATCGCAAAAATGGCTATAAATTCTTGATCAAAAATCTATAATTTGCAATTCATTCAACTTCACTCTTAAAAAACATGTTCATATGAAGATTCGGGAAATTCGCGCGCTCAGAGGTCCCAACTACTGGTCAGTCAATCGACACAAGTTAATTGCCATGGTATTGGATATTGAAGAGCTGGAGCAAAAACCGACCAATACCATCGATGGTTTTCTGGAACGTTTGAAAGCTCTTTTCCCGACCATGCACGAACATCGTTGCTCAGTAGGAACCGCTGGAGGTTTTTTCCAACGGGTGGAAGAAGGCACCTGGATGGGACATGTTATTGAGCACATTGCCCTCGAATTACAAACTTTAGCGGACATGGATGTTGGGTTCGGCCGTACCCGGGGATATGGTGAAGAAGGCGTTTACAACGTGGTTTTTGCCTACATAGAGGAAGAAGTGGGAAAATACACTGCCCGCGCCTCTGTTCGCATTGCAGAAGCTTTAATTGCCGGCACTCCCTATGATTTGGAAGAGGACATTCAGGAAATGCGTGAAATTCGCGAACGTGTCAGACTGGGACCAAGCACAGGTTCCATTATTGAAGAAGCTGCGAGCCGTGGTATTCCCTGGCTTAGACTCAACAAGTATTCCCTATGTCAATTGGGCTATGGTGTCAATCAAAAGCGCATACAAGCCACTGTATCGAGTCAGACCAGCAACATTGGGGTAGAGATAGCCTGCGACAAAGAAGATACGAAATACCTGCTTGAACAGGCTGAAGTACCTGTTCCGAAAGGAGACATTGTTCGAACTGAGCGAGGACTAAAAGAAGTAATTGAAGACATCGGCTACCCGGTTGTGCTGAAACCCATCAGCGGAAACCACGGTCGCGGCATCACCACAGACATTCAAAATTGGGAGGACGTAGTTGTTGCTTTTGAAGCAGCTAAAAATGTGTCCAACTCTGTGATCGTAGAGAAATACGTCACAGGAGATGACTACCGCTTGCTCGTTATCAATTACAAGTTGGTTGCCGCAGCAAAACGAACTCCCGCCCATGTTGTTGGTGATGGCAAATCTACCGTGCAACAGTTGATCGACAAGGTAAACGAAGATCCGAAAAGAGGATTTGGCCACGAAAAGGTGCTGACGCGGATTGATGTCAATGAAATGACGCTAGGCATTCTCAAAGAAAAAGGCAAAACAGTAGATTCCGTTTTGGAAGAAGGAGAATTTCTAAAACTGAAAGATACTGCCAACCTCAGCACAGGCGGAACAGCTGAAGACGTTACCGACATTGTGCATCCTTACAATGTGTTCATGGCCGAGCGCATTGCCAAAATCATCGATTTGGATATCTGTGGTATCGACATCATGACCACTGCGATTGACCAGCCATTGCCGGATACGGGTGGCGCAGTGTTGGAGGTAAACGCTGGCCCCGGTTTCCGCATGCACCTCGACCCTGCCGAAGGCTTGCCACGAAATGTTGCCGGGCATGTCATTGATATGCTCTACCCTCCAGGTGCGACCTCACGCATTCCAATTGTAGCAGTAGCAGGAACAAACGGAAAAACCACCACCACCCGACTCATTGCGCACATGGCAAGGATGAAAGGATTCAAAGTAGGTTACACAACAACAGACGGAGTTTACATTCAAAACAGGTTGATGATGACGGGCGACTGCACCGGTCCGGCCAGTGCCGAATTTGTGCTCAAAGATCCTACGGTTGATTTTGCTGTGCTGGAATCAGCTCGTGGTGGTTTGCTGCGCGCTGGTTTGGGTTTTAAACAGTGCGACATTGGCATCGTTACCAACGTAGCAGCTGATCACCTGGGATTAAAAGGCATTCACACCATCGAGCAATTGGCCCGGGTAAAGGGTGTCATTCCTGAAACAGTTTTCCCGGAAGGATATGCCATTCTCAACGCTGATGATGATTTGGTGTATGAGATGCGTAAAAACGTAAAATCAAATGTTGCCCTCTTTTCATTGGACGAGAACAGTCCACGAATGGTGCGACATGCCAAAAGGGGTGGCCTATCCGCAGTTTATGAAAGTGGTTATATCACTATCCGCAAGGGCGAATGGAAAATGCGGGTAGCCAAGGCCATCAACGTCCCCTTGACCTTTGAGGCCAAAGCAACTTTCATGATTCAAAATGTGTTACCGGCTGTGTTAACCGGATACATTCGCGGCTTTTCCATTGAGGACATCAAGGTCGCGATAGAATCGTTTATCCCCTCACCTTCTCAAACTCCTGGCCGGTTGAACATGTTCCGGTTTAAAGAGTTCAATGTGTTGTTGGACTACGCACACAATCCAGCTGGATTGAGGGCTTTGGGTGACATGACATCGAAGATGAACGGCTCTCCGAAAATTGGCATGATTGCCGGAATTGGCGACCGCAGACCGGAAGACAACCACGAGATTGGTAAGGTCGCAGCGGAATATTTTGATGAGATCATCATCCGACAAGACAAAAACCTGCGGGGCAAATCAGAGCAGGAATTGATAGAAATGATCCACAACGGAATTAAAAGTGTTGACCCCAACAAGCCGGTCACCATCATTCCTTCGGAGGAAGAGGCGATCACGCATGCGATTACCAATGCCACAAAGGGCTCGTTGCTGGTATTCTGTAGCGATGTTATTCCTGATGCACTGAATTTGGTAATGCACTTTAAGGAAGAAGAAAGCAAACGTTTGGGTAATATATAGCTTAGTTTCACACATTAAATTGAGCTCCAAATTACCTGAGCAGGATAAAAAGAAAGCATGAGTCGATCATCATCCAACAAAAGACGGGGGCCAAAGAAAAAACCTTCTGGCACATCCAAAAACCCCAAGAGGACTTTCAATCGAACAACTGCCCAAAAGAAGTCGACCCTCAACCCTGGCCTCTTGGTCAAAAAAGCCACTGCAGCTGCTCAAGAACGATTCCGCGCTGAGCGTTCCTTCGATGAGATGCCCATAAGCGAAAGGCTGAAAGTAGCTATCCGGAAAAAAGGGTTTGAATATCCGACCGAAATTCAAGACAAAACCCTGGAATTACTGCTACAAGAGCAGGATTTATTGGGCATTGCTCAAACAGGAACGGGTAAAACAGGTGCTTTCCTCATCCCCATTATTGAACAATTGGTGCAACGCGGAAACCCCAAATCGTTTGCTCTGGTAGTAGTGCCAACCCGTGAATTGGCTCTTCAAATCAATGAAGAATTTCGAAGCTTAACCAAAAACTTAAAACTGTTTAGCGCCTGCTTTATCGGTGGAACCAGCATCAACAAAGACCTTCTGACGCTGCGCAGACCGAGTCACATTATTATCGCCACACCCGGCAGACTCATTGATTTGGTTGACCGCAAAGAGATTGATCTAAGAAAATTCAACACTTTGGTGCTGGACGAATTTGATCGCATGCTCGACATGGGGTTTGTTCACGATGTAAAACGCATTGTCAACAACATGCACCAGCGACAACACACCCTTCTCTTTTCGGCTACGATAGACAACAAACAACAATCGCTGATTGAAAATATTTTAACGGAACATGCTGTTGTAAAAATTAGTGAAGGCGACATCACCGGAGATCACATCGATCAAGACACCGTAATTATTTCTGAAGGACAGGACAAGTTTCAGGTGTTGATGGACATGATTACTCAGAAGGAATTTACCAAAGTGCTCTTGTTCGAAGAGGTCAAATACAAGGTAAGCAGGTTGTGCGAGCGCTTAACTGCCGCTGGAATTTTGGCGGATCAAATTCACGGAGATAAAACCCAGAATGCACGGCAAGAGGCCTTGACTGCCTTTAAACGCGGCACCATCCAAGTGCTGGTGGCTACGGATGTAGCGGCTCGGGGAATCGATGTCTCAGATGTTACGCATGTGATCAACTATCAGGTTCCGCGGACCTATGAAGATTACATTCATCGCATCGGGCGCACAGGTCGTGCAGGAAAAGGCGGCAAGGCTTTTACGTTTGTTACCATTTAGGATTGCCTTAGGTTTAATTAGATGAAAACATTGACAATAACAATCGTGTTTTTTACTCTCACATCTATTTGTGCGGGACAATTTGCAAAAAAAGATACTGCAAGCATATATTGGCCGAACAAACAGCTTAAGTACAGAAGCATATGCTGCTTTGCTGACACCTTAGATTCTACTCAATATATTGTTGACGAAACTTCTCCTTACCGTGACGAACCGGTGGTTGTTGCACTCCGAAGTCAAGAAATGTGGGACGAGAAAGGAAATGAAATTTACGTGGAGGATTATCTAAAAAACCATAAGGACATAGTCGTACTTGAAGAGGAAGTGGGAATTGGTGAGGATGAAAAAGAATACCGAAATTTAATCTCAATAGCAGACTCAGTTTTCAGCTTAATGGACATTGCAAATAACAATAGTGTGAACAGAGTGATAAGTTCCTATGTTAAGGCGGAAAAAAAAAATCCTGATGCTCTTTACCCCAAACAAAAACTCCAGGAGATTCTAGAATTAAGACAATAGCTGCTCCAACAACAACCGCTCTAACAACAGCAGTGCAACTATCGCCAAGGTCGTGTACGCTCCAACCTTTAGCCACTGTGGCACTTTCATGCCATTTTTCTTGAGGATATCACTGGCCTTTTGAGTGCCCAGTCCGGCAATTTTACCAATGATTTTCCTGAACCCCACCAAAATGGTGATCCACCCCACTGTGAATATCAGAATGCTGCCGTAAAATAGTGGATGCACTCCAATCGTATACATCAATCCGGCTAACAGCAGTTGCAATGCAATTCCTGAAAAGAGTATGATCCACCAGGCTAATTGGATGGTGCGGTGTAACCCAAGTGCCACGGCCAAAGTGTGAATACCATCGTTCACGTCTTCCGGGTAATCCTCTGAAGTGTTGAGCAAAATAATGCCCATTTGATGCAGACCATAACTGGCAAACAACCCCAGCGTTAAAATACTGATGGTGTTTCCAGTAGCAACAGTTATATAGAGCATTGGACCAAAAAAAATAATGCCCCATAAACACAAGAATTGCCATCCTCCCCGAGACTTAAACTTAAACGGTTTGGCCGAATATTGAAATCCAATAACAGTCCCAATCAGCGTGAGCGGAATGAGGTACATAGCACCCTGAGCAATGGCCAAATAAACCGTTATTCCCATGGCGAGTAAAAATGTTAGGACCATTTGCAGGGCGACATTCTTCTTCCCTAACTCATAAACTGCGTTGGACAAATGTGACTTATAGATCGCATCTAACCGGTAGTCGGTGTAGCAATTGATCATGTCTCCGATGTTAAAAAATAAGAAGATGGCAAGAACGGCCAAACCAAAGGACGGGTCCATCAAATCCGCAAGGGACTGAATGCCCAGCACAATGGGTATTAATACAATGGGCAACTCCGCCACAAAAAACTCCTTGCGCCTGATGGTAAAGGAATTCTTCAAAAATCGAGAAAGTCTGAAGCCTGCTGGTCGTGGCAACACATTGATGCGTTGAATGTGTCGATCATTGGCCTCCCGAAATGCCTCACGTCCATGCAATAGCGTAAAATTATCTGCCATAACGATGTCTCCCTTCTCCCAGTAATGGGTATAAAGAAACCGTTGATCGTAAAGCAAATCGTGCATCTCCTGTGTAAACTGTTCTTGCGATCCCTCCTCTATTCCAGCCACTTTGAGTTGTACCGGATTTAAATCAGTTACTGGTTCTGCATACCGAATTACCGGAGTTTCTGTAACCGGATGCGGTGCCACCAACCGCTGTTTGATCTGACCGCCATAGTGGGCAAGCTTCTGGGTGGTGTAGGTCACTTCAATATTTTGCCACCTTTTGAGTGTAGCATCATCAACCGATTCTATTGCTGCTGTGGTGTTACAAAAAGTAGTGCCACCTCCGTCAGCCTTGTTGGGCGCTTTCAGGCATTGAAACAATATCACGTGCGGAATGGTTCCGGCAAAAGCTCCGTCCCAATGCATGGGCACCTCCCGGTTTGTGAAGATGTAGTTCTCGGCATCTATTTTTACAATCAGCTCGTTGATGGCTCCGAAAGGCCATTGCATCGGCTCGCCAAGCCCTTGTGCATAGAGGGCAAAATCCTGCTTGGGAAAGGAAGCGTATCCGCGAAATACCAGAATTTTATACTGCTCAATCCAGGCCAATAATTGTTGGGGGTCAAAATGGGCGATAGTGCCTGTATTTCCCGTATTGCGGATGATGACACCAAAAGGCGTTTGTGCTTCAAGGATATAATCTGGTTCAGCCATGGAGTGCGTAATAATGCGGTTGTTCGTCCTTATAAACCAGCTCAGCTCCTAGTTCTACCGCCTCAGATTTCTTGGCAAGAACGTATCCTTCTTCCGGTTTCAAAATCACCACACCGTGCCAGGGCGTAATCCAATTGTCGGCCGCTTTGGTCAGGTTAATGCCAATTTTTACAGCATGGGGATGGTGCGGATGAATGGACAGGCGCAACGAATAAGGAAAGAAGTCATTGATGATGCTCCCCCACGCATCACTGCGCTGCATCACCTTGGTAGCGATGACTTTGCTGTGGTTTTTAAACTGGGTTTTGGACATTTCGGGAAACAAGTCTTTTTGATCTTCCAGAATGAAACGGTGGGTTCCGTTGAACAATTTCTGGTAATAGTCATTGTCTTTCTTACGCGTTTCAAAGTAATCCAGGGGCTGGGCATAGCGCTGAACCAAATCTGTTCGGGCCTGGTCAAAGTCATCTACTTTAATTAAATCCTCCAGGTTTAACACGTTCAGCGAGCTCAGGTCATTTTCTTTGATCATGCGCTTCAATTGCTTCGTATACGCACTGACATCCCCATCAGAGACCTGCACGAGATCAGAAAATACCCGGCCATCCGCACAAATGCTGATACTGGCACCAGGAGCATAGATATCCTGAATTTTGTTGCAAATTCCTTGCAAGGTGGTCAAGGCAATCTCCTCCCCCAAATCCGGAAGTTTGCCCAACACTTTATCGGCATTAGGTGACTTGGCGGGAAAGGCAGGCAGCACAAAGTGAATGGGCTGTTTCTGCCGAATGAAATAATCGATGCGCGACAAGTGCAAGGTGTGGCATTTTTCGCACGGATTTTTCAAACAAGCTTCTTCCCCCTGAATCACCTTTCGGTGGTGAAACACCAACTGCAATATTTTTCGGGAAAGCTCAGACTCACTTTGAATCATTTCAATGTTTAGAACGCTGCTAAAGGTTTTTTCAAGGGTTCCATTAAAATAATTGGACAAGGGATTTAACTTGTGGTGGAGTCGTTTCAGGTATCCTTCTACTGTTGCCAGCGTATCCAGTGCATCTTGCTTCTCAGCTTTCTTGTCAAATAACCACAAAAAAATGAGCAGAAAATGCAGGCCATACAAGGTTTTGGACACCTGTGCTACTTTTTTCCTGGACTTAGGTTTGTCTTTGGAACCATTTACCAGTGCCCTGAATGTGGTGATGTTTCGCAATCGAATCACCTCCGTCTCACGGCTGGATCCCCCTATCGGATGATTGGGGTCAAGCATAAAACCGAGGATGGATCCAAACGTTTTCTCGTACGGCAAGATCAACTCAAACTTGACATGCATTAAACACGTGAACCGCTGTGCCATGGTTCCTTTTGGAAGCTCCACCAAACGCTCCTCCAGTTGATTGCTGAGTTTCTCGTATAGGGCCAAAACTATCTCTTCTTTGGAGGAAAAATAGCGGTGAAACAAACCCACAGAACAATTGGCCTTACGGGCAATCATCCGAACAGAAGTTTGGTGGTAACCCTCGGTTCGAAAGAGCTCTATGGCCGAATCATAGATGGTTAGCCAGGAATTGATGGCCTTGAATGAGGTGAAATTATTTCGATACATTTTAAAAAATGAACATGTTCATTTTTTAAAATTAGTAAATTTTATCCACTCATCCCATTCGGTGTTTTCCATTTCCACACAAACGTTTTTGAACGATCATTCCAGTTGTCATCAACAAGACGTTTCAAAACCAGGTACTGCTCTTTCTTTGCCTCCTAAACCAAATGACACCATGAGAAGTAAAAACTACCTTATCATTGCCATCGCTCCGCTGTTTGGAGCACTGATTTCATTGAGCAGTTGCGGTCCTGCGCCAGAAGCAGCCAAAACACCGGAAGCGGCACCGATGGTTGCCGAACAGAATGAACCAGCAACCAAGTATGATACCAGCGACCCCATGAGCATGTTGGCATCGGTGGCCCAAGCTTGTGGCGGAATGGAACAGCTAAAGTCGTTGCACGATGTGGAGTTTGACTACCATTACTTAAAGCCTGACGGCAAAAAAGACATTTCAACCGAACGGTATATTTTCGAAGGAGAAGTCTCCTGGGCACGATACACCGTACACGAAGAAAATGTGGCCCCTACTCTTGTGGGAGATGTCGTTCAATTCAACAGTGGTACAGAAACGCATGTTCACCACGATGGAGCTGCCTTGACAGACCCCATGCATCTTGGTGGAGGAACCTTTTTAAGAAAGGCGAACTACATGTGGTTCACCATGATGTTCAAAATGTGTGATCCGGGCACCTCGCATGAATACATGGGACAAGAAAATGTAGACGGAACAACCTATGATATGGTTAGCGTGAACTATGAAAGTGGAGTAACGGGAAAAGAACAAAACGACAGTTTCATTCTTTACATCAACCCTGAAAACCAAATGGTTGAACAGTTCAAGTTTTCTTTGCCGGCAATGGGCGTTAATCAGCCCATTCTCCTGGCAAAATTGAGTTACGAAGAAATCGATGGCATTCAGGTCGTAACCAACCGACAGATGTTTGGCCCTTCTCCTGATGGAAATGGCATGGTTCCTATGGTGGATCAACAATTGAAAAATATCCGTTTTAATAACGGTTTTACCGAAGAGCAGCTGAGTAAAGAAGTATAGTACGAATTGTCTGACGCTCCTTGATTTCCAGGGCTGTCGATTCATAAAAAAAGAAGCTGGTTGAACGACTGGCTTCTTTTTTTTGTCCAAAACGGTAACTGAGTCAACGTATTGCCGTATGTACGTTATCAACTGTGTTTCTACGCTATCCCCCCCGAGTCGCAGCGCACTGGTAACCGTTGAAACGAACAAATGAGCATTTCTTCTTACGTCCAACTTAAATCGTGGACCATCGCTGTTGTGGGGGTGTTGTCGCTATTTTGCTTTTCCGGGCTTGCTCAAACAGCTGAGGTGGACAGTTTAAAGCAAGAAATTCGCACCACCAAGGACGACAGCATTCGAATTTCCTGTATGACTTGCCTCAGTAGTTATTTGATCGTTCAGCAGGACGTTGACTCAGGTATCTATTGGTTGCAGGAGGCGCAGAAATTAGCCCACTCCCGCAAGGAAGATGATTTGCGATTCCTCGATTTGGAAGCTTACGCTATCATGCGGGAAGGTATTGTATTGATTCAGTTCAAAGACGATAACGTCAACAGTGTCAAAAAACTGAGAGAGGCGGCTGCGATCTACCAAAAAACCGGCAATGACTTCAAATTAGCCGATTGTTGGACCACGCTGGGTATCATCGAAATGAAACGTGGAAATTTCGACCAGGCTGTTGATTTCAATGCGCAAGCCCTGGAAGTATATCAGGAACAAGGAGACAGCACCCAAGTCGCCATGATCTATAATAATTTTGGGCTCATTGCTACCAACCGGGGTCAATATGCCCATGCTATTGAGCAGTTTCATCAGGCCTTGCGCATTCGCGAAGCACAAACTGGAGAAGATGGTTTGAGAGAAGTTGCACGGCTGTATCACAACATCTGCGCGTTGCACACCAAATTAGAGAATGACGAAAAGGCCATCTTTTACAACTCCAAATCGATGGCTATACGCATTCAACTCAATGATTCGATTGGTGTAGCATCTTCTTACAATCTTCAAGGCACCTTGTATCGCAGTATCGACAAGTTCGATTCTTCCCTGGTGTTTTTACAAATGGCCCTGGATTATTTCGAGCGACATGAATTAGTTGGTTTGATCGTTGATCCATTAAACAACATTGGGCTGGTCTACCTTGACCTTCAGCAACCAGCTGAAGCCCTGCCCCGTTTTGAACGCGCTCTTTCCCTGGCTCGTGGCAAAGGATACAAGTCAAAGCAAATTATGTCATTGATCAATAGAAGTCTTGCACTTATCCAGCTGGAACGATTTGATGAAGCCATAGCTGGAGCAAATGAAGCTTTGATACTCTGCAACGAAACGGGAGCCAACAACATTTTACTCAGTGTTTATGAAATTCTACACTTGTCTTACGAAGCCGGTGGCCAGGCAGATAAGGCATTAAAATACCACCGTACCTGGATAAACCTCAAAGACAGTATCTTATCCGTTGAAAACAGGCAAAACGTAGCCATTATGGAGGCTGAGTTTAAAGCGGAACAACAACAACGGGAAATAGAACAACAGGAAAGCCTCATCGATCGAAATGAAGCGATCATGAAGGCCGAGCACACCAAAACTGTAGCTTTGTTGATTAGTGTCATAGCCTTGTTGATTATTGTCATGCTTATCTACCGCAGCTATCACATTAAAACAACTGCCAACAAAGTACTGCAAGCCAAAAACGATCAAATTCTCAACCAGAAAGAAAAAATTGAAACACAAGCCAATGAGCTCGAGGTGATAAACCAGGGGAAGGACAAACTTTTTTCTATCATCGCTCACGATTTACGAAGCCCATTTCATACACTACAGGGAATCTTATCGCTCATCGCCTCGGGTGATTTAACCCGAGAGGAAACCGATGACCTCATTCAAAAACTCAGCCATCACTTTGATCAGACTTCTGGCTTTCTAGACAATTTGTTGAATTGGTCAAAGAGTCAAATGGGCGGCACCGTGGTGCAATCCATGAGGTTCAAAGTCAGGCCGTTAGTTGATGGAATCCTTCAACTCTTTCAAAAACGCGCACAATCCAAACAACTGCAATTTAGCGTTGACATGCGTAAAGACCTGGAATTAACGGCCGATCCCAACATGATAGAATTAGTGCTGCGCAACCTGATTGTCAATGCCATCAAATTCAGTGAAGTGGGTGGTAATATTAAAATTGAAGCGGAAGAGTCGGAAGGATTTGTACTGCTTCGAGTAAAAGATGAAGGTGTAGGCATGGAAAAAGAACTGGTTGATACCTTGTTCTCTCTGAGGGTGAACTCTAGTCCTGGCACCATGAATGAGTTGGGAGCTGGACTGGGACTTGTGTTGTCTAAAGATTTTGTAGAGATGAACAAAGGCAAAATTCGCGTGAGCAGCAAGCCCGGCAAAGGAAGTTGCTTCGAAATCAAATTACCACAAAGTCATTCCTGACCAAGATTCATGGTAGCAATGAAAAAACATACTCGGTATTGGTTAATGGGAATCATTTCCCTAATGGCCATGGTTCAGGGAATGGCCCAATCATTTCAGGCTACGACCTATCATGAAGAGGATGGATTAGCCAGCAACACTGTTTTTGATATTTCACAAGTACCCGGAGGAAGTATATTAGCTGCGACCAACCGCGGTGTTTCAAAATTTGACGGTACTGACTGGGTGAGCTTTCACGACAGCCTGGAACTCCCCAATAGCCGCAACACTCAATTTTATCAAGACACTAAAGGCAATGTTTGGCTTCTGGGATACCACCACAGTAAGCTTGTTCTGGCTTACTACGATGACAAAGAATGGCATTTTTTGCCTTCCCCTCCAGACGCCTCTGTCTATCGGTTTGTAACCGACCTTGGGATTGATATTTCCCAAGATCAAGCAGGTCAACAAAAGCTGCTCATCAGCACGCCTAAAGGTATTTTTCAGTTCCGTCAAAATAGTCAAAATTGGAGTACTATCTCCACAGAAGCGCTACCTGAAGGGGTCGTCATCCGGGAAATTTTTTCGCACAACGGTCAACTTCACGTTATCACAAATTCTGGCTTGTGGAAACAAACCCCTCCTGGTGAATTAGTTCGGGTTCCTTTAGAACTGCCCAACAACAATCTGGTTTGTATGGTGGCTGCTACAAATGGTTCAGGATATTACTTGCTCGGAGATGCCTGGTTAGGTAAAGTGAGTGAAGGTCAATTCACCTTGCTGGTTAAAAGCTTCCCAAAAATGTTAAATGAGTCCTTTCGGACCGCTGGCCTGATGGTGCTCGAAAATGAGCAAGTTATTTTCGGAATCAACTCCATGTTCCGGTTATATGATCATGCTACCCAAAGTATTCATCCCCTTGATTTTTCCGGACAGATAGAATCGTTTTGGCACAACAATGTGTTTTCTGATCGGCAGGGCAACATTTGGATCAGCACCGACCGGGGGCTTGCCTTGATCCACGACTTGCGGTTCCAATATTTTAATCACAGTCACGGAATGTTTGAAGATGAAGTTTCAGGAGTCATTCCCTGGGACGACCGAAGTTTTTTGATTGGTGGCAACTATTTTCTGGGGCTCATCACGCCTGAACGCTGCCAAACGATTTTTGCGGTAGAGCCTTCCGACAAACAATTTTTGCGATTCTCCAATTTCCACCGGGCAAAGGACGGAGCTATTTATTTTTCCGCCCATGATGACGGTATTGGACGCGTATTGCCGGACCAAACCTTCGAATGGGTTATCCCCACTCCTATCGATCAAGGAATCAGCGCATTGTTACCTGTGGACAGTGGCATCTATGTTGCCTGCCAACAGCAACTTTTCTTTTGGGATGGAAAGGAATACGAGCGAATCACCAAAGTTACCGGTTACATCAGGCAAATACTTGCGCGAAATGGACAATTGTGGCTGCTGACAAGCTTTGGGATATTTGTCCAGCATTCAGATGGCTCCTGGGATCAATATAGAGGAGGTACCGAGAATCTGTCGAGTGTCACAAAGCTCTATGATTTTGGAGGTAAGACACTGGTCGGTACGCATGGCGGACTTGGTCAACTGCTGATAGATACGATCATCCCGGCCCGGTTGCGGGGCACCAGCATTGACCGACCTATCTTTGATTTGCTGATTGATCGCCACAAAAACCTATGGGTTGGCACCGACTATGGCGTGTACATTGTCGATTCCAATGATTCCGTACGTCACTTTAACCGCAAAAACGGATTGATTGGAAATGACGTGAACCGTGGTACGATGACTGAATGTGAAGACGGCCGTATCACGATTGGTACAGAGCACGGTTTGGGTATCTACCTTCCAACACGCGACCTGCCTCAAAGGACCGTCCCTCCTATTCCCAAGATCTATTCTGCCGTCACCAACAAAGGGCAGCAACTTAACCCAGTTGAGGCTGCAAGCCTGGAAGCGGGCGAGAATGGACTGGAGTTCGTCATTCGCGCCATCACCTTCATCATCCAGCCCTACCTGGAATACCGGGTAAAACTGGAAGGGTTTGACGAAGAATGGCAGCAAATACAAGGTTCCAGAAGCCTGGTCCGAAATTACACCAACCTGCCCGGAGGCAATTATCAACTTCGTTTTCAGGTGCGCCACCCTTCTGGAATCTGGAGTGAAGAAATGCAAACGGCAGTCTATGAAATCAAAGGGCCATTCTACCTTTCCTGGTGGTTTATCACATTGTCTGTTTTATTACTGATCTCCATTGGCTTTTTGATTAACCGTTTGGCCTACAACTACCGGGTCAACACTCGCTTGCGCCAAAGGGTAAAAGAGAGCATGGAAGTTATTCGCCAATCTGACAACAACCTCAAAGAACAAAACCAACAGTTGACTAAACTGAACCGGGAGTTGGATGGTTTTGTTTACCGCGTAGCGCACGATTTAAGAGGGCCACTAATGAAGCTGCTTGGACTCGTCAACGTTTACCGTCAGGAAGAACTGAAGAACGTTGAGTTGCTCGATTACATGGAACAGAGCATTGAACAAATGGACGACTTCATCAAAGACCTGCTCAATTTTACACGTAACTCCCGCAAAGAGACTGAGCTGCGGAGCATCGATTTATCAGCTGCGGTGCAAGCAATTTTTGACACCTACGACAATCCAGATAGAACTGGAACTGTAAAAAAGACCATTTCGCTCCGCCAGGACCAGTCTTTTGTATCAGATTTTCAACGGGTAAACATCTTGTTGCAAAACCTAATTTCAAATGCCATACACTACAGAGATACCAAAGCAGACACCTCCTTTGTTCACGTAGAAATTGCGGTAACTGAGCTAACTGCACACATCGAAATCTCTGATAATGGTGTGGGAATCTCTACGGAAGATCAGGAACAAATCTTTGAGATGTTCTACCGCGGAACCACTGAAGGAAATGGCAGTGGCCTCGGCTTGTTCATAGTTGCCGAAGTACTCGAAAAACTAAAAGGCTCCGTGAAGGTTCAGTCCGAACCTGGAAAAGGCACGACATTTAAGGTTACCTTGCCCAACCACCTGCCCGATTCCGCAAATCAGAAAGAGAAGACTCAACAAAAAGTCGCTCCTTTCTAAAATTGGGGCAAAAAAACACCCGGCAAACAAAAGCTCACCGGGTGCTGATTGGTTCTGATTAGAGCACCATGTCCTGGTACATCGTCTCTAACCGATCCAACAATTCTTCTTTAGAGAAAGCCTCCTCTGCAAATGCTACCCGGTAAGCCGGGTACAAGGTTTCTACTGATTTCGTCAATAATCGCTGGTTCCGCTGTTCCACTGCATTTGCAATTTGTCCATTCAACAGTTCCAGCACTTTGTCTCCCACCATTTCTCCGTGTAGAAATTCCATGGTTTGAATGTCGATTAGAAATTCCTCCACCAACGAATCTCCCAGGTTGGAATTGCTGTGCAGAAACGCTATAAAATCGTAGTCATCCGTTAAGTCTAATTGAGGGTATTGATGAAGGTATTCATCGGCAAGTGTATCCGGATTTAAACCTTCCGCCACCATCGTATTCATTAACTCTGCCATGAACCGCCTGGAGCCTGGATTTCGCTTGTGCAACTTTTGAAGCATAAACAATTCCGATTCCTCCGGAGTGACCACATCCCTGCCCCATTGTAACAAAGTCCCTGGACCGCTTGCCCCAACCCTTTTTCTAAGCAGATTACCTTGACTGTCCAAAAACAGCAATGTGGGGTAAGAATCTAATTCAAAGCGTGACATGATTTCCGGACCTTCGCCCTTTTCTCCATCGACCTTTAAACAGATAAATTGTTCATTGTAGTACTCCCCCAATTCAGCATCAGGAAAAACATCGGCCGATAGGTACTTACAGGGACCGCACCAGGTCGCAAATACATCAATAAAAATCAGTTTCTTTTCTGCGGTAGCCTTCTCCAAGGCCTGTTCAAGGGTAATGTGCTCAAATTGAATACCCGTTTTACCTGTATTGGCAAAAGTTGCTCCACTGGCCAACAGCAGAACCCCCACCAATAATCCCATGCTTCCTGTCTTTCTCATAACTGAATTATTTAAGGTTCGTCTTATTATTAAAACGGCCGGAAGCTCCACTTTATTTTCAACCACGGGATCGGAGCAGTCTCACTACCAGATAATTAGCCCGCAAGAAAAGACGAAGGGCAGAAATCCAGCGATGAAATAGCGAAAAAAAATATTGTGCTGGATTCAAATTTATCTCCACACTGTGTTTGAAGGCCACCGGGCTCAACACGTAAAAAACAGAGCCAATCACATGGCTATCGGACTTAACCGAATCATTCAGAATGGTCGGTTGTGAAGTCCCTGACTCAATGAATGAGTGCCAACCTTTTGGTAATCGTTCCCTACGATGTTTCGATACGAAGGAAATACAAGTCATTGGGTAAATTGGTCAAATCAACTTGAAACAGACTACTGGGTTTGGACAATTGTGTTAGCGTCATTTGAAAATTCAACTTGGGCGAGCGCCAAACTGGGTACACAGGCCAAAAACACAAACAGGGTTGCTAACGTTTTCATCGATCAGTAGTTAATCTTAAGATGGGAAGGTCAATGGGTTTAGACCTCATAGGACATCAAAGTACAGAACTATTTCTTACCTATCAAAACCACCAATAGAAAAGGATGACTTCGACCGGTCAATGGTTTTAATATAGATGAATGTAAATTCAATCAGCGTTTGATAGTGTACCGTTGATTGGCTAATTTCGACCTTCTTAATGCTACAACCATGTACCTCGACTACCTGACTGATATTAATGAATTTGACGAAAACGTGGTTCGACTCTACGGTTTTGAGCAACCAGAAGCCGTCCAATTCAAAGAACTCATTGAAAAATGGCTGCTATCTGGTGCTAAATCCCTCGATCTATCCAAAGTAGAATTTATCGAGCCCCGCAATTGCACAGTTGCTTTCATCATGACCGATGAAGATGAAGGCATGGTCTCAGCAGATAACACCCAGTTTTATTGCTGCCTGACCAAAGCCGGTTTTGAGAAGATGGTCGAATTATTAGCGCCTTATTGTAGCCGCGACACAAGTGGTTATCAGTGGCTTTATGATATAGATAACCCCACCGATTTTCTATTTTCTCCTGCCGGCACCTTCGAAAAAGAGGAAGACGGGAATACCTGATTTTTGGGATGGGTTGACACCAACCGATACTGTTTCCGTCCCGTATTGAGATGACGAAAGCAGTATTTGTAGTAAAACGAAAACCCAAAACCATGAAAAAGTTAGTTTTTGCGCTGGCAACAGGACTGTTGTTGCTTGGCTGCCAAAAGGATGATGGCCTGACCAGTGCCAGTCGCAACGTGGTCTCTGAAAACAGTTCCATCGCCTTTGAGGATTTGTTAATGCTTATCAGTCTCAAAACAGCTGGTGGTGACTACTTGGTGGTCGAGTCCGTAGACTCTATCAATGTATTCATCAACAACGGCCACTGGGCCAAAATTTCGTCCAGCCCATTCGATACCACCAACGTGGATAAGTTCGCCCTTGGAAACCGGACACTGACCGATGACAAGCTCAACTACCTGGTGTTGGCCGACCAGGATATCCGTGAACCGGACTTTACTGAAGCAGGGGAATATGCCCAATTTTTAAATGCTTCTTATGATCTGGATGCTGGAGAATACGTCTGTTTCATCGAGTCCTTCCAGGTTACTTTTAACGACAACACGACCCAAACCTACTATCCACTCCTATATCAGACATTTAAAGTGGAAACGAATACAAGAAGCGCCTTTGTTGGAGAAATAGAACTTAACATTGACTAAGATGAAAACCCGTTATATCCTATCCATTTTATGTGCGGCATTTTTGCTGCAATCCTGCTACAAGCCAGGAAAAATTCAGATTCAAAACAACATCAACAGTGTAGAAATCTATGATGTACAATGGGGAGACATCGATGTATCTGGTTCCTTATTTCCAGGAGAAACCTCAGGTAAATTGAAGGTATATAAAAGCGAGGCCGAGCTTCCGGAGAGCCACATTGTCTCTTTCAAAATGACTGCCAATCAAAAGACTGTCTTTTTGAAGACGGTTGAAAAATACAAGTTGGAGCAAGATGAAGAGCTGCTGATCATTTTGGATGACGCGACAGCCGTGGAAAATCCTAACAACTAAAAAATGTACCGACCGCGCTAAAGTTTGGCTCATTGAAAGCAATTTGAACCATTGGCGGTTCAACAGAATGTCCGACCTTTGCCGAAACAAAACCACTCATCGCGAACAACATAGCCATGAAAGAAGAATTAAAAGAGATCAAGTCGGGAATTGGATTGGGAAACCTCAAATTTGGGATGACCCGCGATCAGGTACACGCTTTGTTGGGTGAGCCAGATGAACGTGAAGTAACTGAAGACATTGACGATGAAGGCGATCTGAATGAGCAGGAAGGACAGTCAGAGGCTTGGCATTACGATTCGTTGGACTTGTCCATGAGCTTTGACGAAGAGGATGATTGGCGTTTGGTGATATTGGCCGTTTCCTCAGCAAACTATTTATTGCATGGCCGTAGCCTGATTGGTTTGAGCATGGAGGAGCTGGTAGATGTACTACAAGATATGGACATCAATGATCTGGAGCAAGGCGAATGGCAAATAGATGATGAGCATTCACAAGAGTTGATTTCTTCTCTTTCCATGAGCATGAACTTTTGGATTGACGAAGGCGAACTGAGCGACATTCAGTGGGGACCGCACTTCAGCGATGAAGACACCATTCAATGGCCTGAGTAAGCGAATAACACTCAGAACAAATAGCTTTAACAGAAACGGCCACTTCTTTGGGAAGTGGCCGTTTCTGTTTGATAAACTAGAACAATTCCGAGCACCAGTAAATACTAGTTCTCCTTTTTATCGGAGGTTTCAGGTGTCATAAATTCAAACTTGTCGCTGCTCCAGATATAAAGCCCGGTTTTGGCGTTTACATCGTCTTTCCACAGGCCGGTATAGGATTCCCCTTTGGCCCAGTAATAACTTCCGAAATGGTGGCGTTTGCTCTTTTTCCAAAATCCGCTGTATACATCTCCGTTGGGGTGAACGTACACGCCAAATCCATCTTGGCAATTTCCTGCTACACACCCAGTTTCCTCCCAATTAAATTCGGGTACTGTCACAACTAAACGGCCATCTGCTTGCGCTCTGGCTCCAATCACCTCACTGGTTGGTCCATTGATACGCCCGAAATAGAAATGCTCTTTGCCCGCTTCAACGTCAGCCGATGCTGCATGAAAAGCTCCCCAGTAATGGCTTTTGCTGTCTTTGGAGAAACCTCCATACACTCCCCCATTGTCGTAAACGTAAACTTTGGGTGCTCCATCCGTATCAATCACTGGTCCTTTTGCTTCGTAGTCAACCGATTCATTCAGGATTCTCCATTTGCCGGATGCAAAAACATACACTCCATTGTTGGCACGGTTCCCATTTTTGAACAAGCCAATGTAGTAATCACCGTTGGTCCAGAAGTAACTTCCCCAATAATGGGTTTGATTGTCCTTAAAAAAGCCAGAATAAATGCTGCCATCTTTCATCACGAGGCTACCAAAACCGTGGCGGTTGTTTTTCTCCCAATGCCCTTCGTAGGTTTCTCCGTTGGCATACTCACAAAACCCGTAACCTGAGCGCTCTCCTTGTATCCAATCTCCCTCATAATATCCTCCTGCCTCAAATTTGTACATGCCATAGCCTTCAGTGCAATTTCCACTAACGCATTGAGCTTGATTCAAGATGGGTAAGAGAATTAGAATAAGGGAAAACACTAGTTTCCCTGTTAAGGTGTGAGGGCTATAAAAAGTCATTGCTGCAAAGGGTTATGGGGCCAACAATTCTAGTACGGGATGCGACTGGAAAGGTTTTTATTTTTAAGGTTAATCATTGATTCTTTCGTGTGGTACTGAGGATTACCGAAGCTACTCCCCTATTAGAATCCCCCTAACTTGTTGGCAGTCTGTGTATTCCTGTTTTTTGTGACAAATAATATTTCATATATTAAATACCTATCAATTAAAGTATAAATACCCTAAACTCAGTTCCCGTATTTCTACGGTAGGAATTGAGTGCTATCCGGTTTAACTTCAATAGAAATATGTTTTACTCAAAAAATATGCATTATGAAAAAAATTTCTACACTGATGGCGATAGCGTTCGCCTTATTATTAACGACCAATTCTTTCGGGCAATTTAGCATTCCCTATTCTGAGTTGGGCCAAGCAGTTGTTACTGAAAATGCACAAGACATCCTCATCATTTCCAACATTGGTTCCAGCGGGAACGATGGGATTCAATTTGAGGTGGTGGATTTACAAGGAACAAAAATTCTCGGTGGTCCTTGCCTCGATCCAACTGCACTTTCCAATGGAGCATTTCTCCGCATGGAAAGCGAGCACAACAGCGGGGCTTTAAAAACACATATTCACTCCGAGGTGGACGGTGATGACGTGATCGTCACCACGGATTTTTCAGACATCGGAGCTGATGGGCAGTTGGTTACCATCTATATGGATGGTGAAGTGGTCGCTTCTCAGTCACATGCAGGAGCCATCGATCTGACCATGCTTGGAAACACAATGAGTGCTGCCGCAGCGATTGACGAATTGGTTTGTAGCGGGGAAGATGGCACTATCGTCTATATCCGCGTTTGGTTAGATGATGCCGGAACAGCAGCGCCCACCATGGACATGAAGTTGCCCAATGGAACCGTTCATACCGGAAATGCCTTCTCGGTCAAAGCAATCGACCCTTCTGTATCCGTAACCTCTACCGAGTATGCCTCCCTCACCTTTAAAGATATCAATGGCAATTACGAAGTAGAGGAAGTGAGTGACGCGAGCAAAAACGGTACAATCAACTCTGTGGGAAATTATTCACTTTCTTCCAGCACGGTGCGTCAATTCCCCAACCCATTTGCAGAAAAAGCTAACCTGCAGTTTCAACTTCCCACTACTGAAAAGGCAGCACTGCTTGTATTCGACATCTACGGCAACCAAGTAGCCAACCTATTTGATGGCACCGCAACCAAAGATGTTTTGTACTCCTTTGAATTTGACGCTACGGGATTGGCCAATGGCCTGTACATTTATCAGCTTTCTACCGCAGAAGGTGTGTACACGGGCAAAATTATGAAGGGCAACTAGAGAGTAATCACTACTTGAATTTAAACCCAGCTCATTCTTTTGGAATGGGTTGGGTTTTCTTTTGGAACAAACCGAAAACTTCAATTGTGCAAACAGTACAATGGCAAAAATCAGTATCAGGTACAGCAAACAGGTTTAGTGTATTTACTCATTTCCTTTTCAGGCTGATAGTCACGTAAACTGTTTACAATGTGTACTAACTGCTCATCAGATAGTTTGGCCATGATGACTGTAAACTTATTTTCCGCAGAGCTTAGAATTAGGTCAGGTTAGATGAGTCCTCGGGCTTTCAACTCCAGGTATTTGTTGATGGAATTGACCGTCAAATTCCCAGGCTCCGTCAAGATACTATGAATGCCATGCACTTCCAGCTCTTTTGCAATGAGCTCCTTTTCATTTTGAAATTTGTTGGCAATGGTCTTGATGTAAAGCTCCTCCACATTCCGAGCCCTGGCCTTAGTGATGGATTCCAACTCCGTATTTTTGAATAACACCACCACCAACAGGTGATTTCGCGACAGACTGATCAAGGCGTGCATCTCCCGCTTCAGGCTCACCATACTCTCAAAATTGGTGTACAGAAAAAGCAGGCTGCGCTGACCTATCTCCTTGTGAATGCGGTAATACAAACGTTCGTAGTTCCCCTCTCCAAACTTTGTCTTTTGGGCATAGAGTGTTTCCATGATGCTGGTGAGGTGTCCTTTGCTTTTACTGGCCCGCAAAACCGATTGTACCTCTTCGTTGAAAGTCACCAGGCCAGCCCGATCATCGCGCAACATGGCCGTATTCAATATAACGAGGCTGGAATTGATGGCATAGTCAAGCAAAGTGAGTCCTTCAAAAGGCATCTTCATCACCCGCCCCATATTGATGACCGCATAGACATTTTGTGACTTTTCATCCTGGAATTGGTTCATCATCACATCTCCGGTTCGGGCAGTCGCCTTCCAATTGATGGATCGGTAATCATCTCCAATTACAAATTTCCGAATGTGGTCAAATTCATAGTTATGCCCGATGCGCCTGATTTTCTTTACTCCCAGTTGCTGTAGGTCATTGGAAATCGCTAAAAACTCATATTCCTTGGTTTGCAAAAAAGAAGGATACACCGCAACAGTGGTGACCTCCCCTGCCTCAAACCTTCTTTGCACCAAATGCATGCTGGTGGATGCAAACACATTGATGTGCCCAAAAGAATAGGCTCCCCTTTCCGTAGGTCGAAGTTGGTACTGAAGCGTTTTTACGCCCCTTTTAGCCAGCTTTGCCTGAAAAGAATGTTCCCGTGCCTGAAACTGAATGGGTACTTCATCAATGATCTCAACAGTCACCTTTTGTGGGTAATGATTTGAAATGTGCAGTGTGACAGTATTTTGATCTCCGTTTGAGAAACGCTCGGCTGCCACCCTGGTGCCTGAGATTCCTTTATCAATCCGGTAAAGGATCAATACTTCCAATCCTACCAAAATGCTCAGTCCAATCAAGGCAAAATGAGCCAACACATAAACCGTAGCAAACTGATAGCCTATCAAATACAAAAACACAACGACTCCAACAGCATAAAATAGATTGCTGTTGAGGTAAAGAGATTTATAGAATCGTACCAACATAGGATGTTATCGGGGTACTTCGATCTTTTGAATAATGCGTTGCAGAACCTCTGCTACCGTCTGGCCTTCCATTTCCTTTTCGGGGCGTAAGCTAATTCGGTGATTCAGCACTGGCACAACTACCTCCTTGATGTCATCCGGGGTTACAAAATCCCGCCCTTGCACCGCGGCAACTGTTTTCGCAGCCATTAGCATGTTGATGCTAGCCCGTGGAGAGGCTCCAAGGAAAAGCGATGGATTATTGCGGGTTTCATGGGAGATCTGAGCGATGTACCGGAATAGATCTGGTTTGACAACAATGGAATCGATAACACCCTGTATCCGTTTAAGTTGTGTCTTGTCAATGACCGGCTTTATATCCTTAAGATCCAACAGGTTAGTGTTCTCATGATGGCGTGCAATTATCTGCGTTTCAATTTCCACATTTGGATAGTCCACATTCAGCTTAAACAAAAAGCGATCTAATTGTGCTTCGGGCAAGCGATACGTGCCTTCATGATCCACGGGGTTCTGGGTACCTATCACAAAAAAGGGCGATTCCAGCTTATATCCTGTGCCATCCACTGTAATTTGCTGCTCTTCCATACACTCGAACAGCGCAGCTTGCGTTTTGGCTGGAGATCGGTTTATTTCATCTATCAAAACGACATTGGAAAAGATAGGGCCTTTCTTAAAGTCAAATGTGGAGGACTGCACGTTAAACAATACCGTTCCAATGATATCCGAAGGCATAAGGTCCGGTGTAAACTGAATGCGCGTAAATTCAGAAGCAACTGTGCGAGCCAGGCATTTAGCTGCCAATGTTTTGGCCACTCCCGGCATTCCTTCGAGCAAAACATGCCCTTCACAAAACAGGGCGATGATGAGGTGCTCCACCAGCTTGTCCTGCCCTACGATCACTTTGTTGATCTCCGTTTTCAACGAGTCGTAGGCGGTTTGTATTTCCGTCAGATCTATCCGCGACTCAAAAGGTTCTTGGTTTTCCATATTATCAACTTTTGTCATAAAAATCGTCCATCATTTTGTCGAGCTTCAGCAATGTGCTATCCGTGACAGCGGGTTTGGTCTGCATCCACTTCATAAAACTGCATAACTCTGCTATATCGGTTTCCGGCACCCCGGTCAAGGCAGCCAGTTTTTCTGCAAATCCCGCGTTCAGTTCATTCGTAGGTAAGCCGTATTTGGCACGAATATTCCTCAAAAAATAGTCGGTGCGCTTTAAGGCAATGTCACTGTTATCGCGTGTGTTGAAATAGAGCTGTCCAATGGTTTGGGTAAACTCCAGTGTTGCATTGGCCGGAGTTTTAACCAGCGGAATAGCCCGTTGCCTTCGTTTCACGGCAAAAGCCATGTAGAGCAGTAGGGCAGCCAATAGCAGTAATACCGCTTCACGCAATCCGTCAGAGGAAAGAATGACATAGATGGGAGAAACCTCCGCTTGCACTTCTCTCATCTTATAATACTCGTCCCAGATAACCGGTTGGTCCGGCATATTGGAAAGTACGCTACTCACATAACGATGATTGCCCTCGTAGAGCATATTAAAATTAGTGAAGGCATGAGGCTCCAAATTCAAATAAATATTCCCATCGTTGAATCGGATGACTATGCAGTTGGCATTGGAATCAGTGGTGGTTCCCAATACCTCAATGGTCTCATCGGTATATTCAAAATATTGGTGAGCCCACCCCCTCCCCAGTTTGAACTTTGTTCGCTCTCCATCAGGCGTGTTCAGCCACATGACATTTGTATCGATTAGAGAGACTGCAATTTCCTGGTTAACCACGAGGCCAAGCGTATCAAGCAGTCTTTGGTCGAAGTCTCTGGCTGCAATAAAAACCGAGTTACCCACCTCTACAAATTGGAGTAACTCATGCAAATCCTCTCCTTCAGGATAGAAATACCGGTTGATAAACAGATAATTATAGTTTGTCAAGCGGTTATCTGCCAGCGTGCGTGTAACCTCCACCGTGGACGTTTCGATGGTGTCAGTAAAAATACTGCCCAATTCCTCGAAAAGAATTTTGTTGCCAAACGGCATTTTGTGGTACTTGGAAAAAGAGTCCTCCCAATTGATTTTCTTTGGACTTCCTCCCTGCATTACCACCAGCACCAGAATGGTACCGATGAGCAATAGGAGGTATTTATACTTTTTCCACACGGCCAGCCTCCGATTGAAAGGTTAGAAACAATTGGTTGAGCTGGCTGAAGTGGGCCTTGTCAATAGCAAAATCTCCAAACCACACATATTCATAGCTGTGGGTCAGCTGCCGGAAGGATTGGTGCAAATCCACCTTTTTTAACTCGCGCATGTATTCGCGGTTAGTCTTGTCCTTTTTCCAATCAATCAGGCCCTGGTTCCACAGTTCCTGAACAGTAAACAGGTACAGGAAACGAACAGCCGTCTTGTAGTTAGTTCGCTCCACCTCTACCCGAATCAATTCCTGCCAGTCTACTTCCTGTGGATTGCTCTCCAGATCTTCGTAATCGATTCCCTCCTGCGGATTGGACCGGCTAAACACACCGAATGCTCCTTGTACAAGCAGTGAGCGCACGACCATAAAAACTGCGAAGATGCCTAAACTCCAAAACAGAATGCGAAAAAAGGTGCTGATGGCATTGTTCGAAACACCTTTAAAAACAGATCGAATCAGGCTGAAGAGCCACTCTTTAAAGCTCTCCCACCAGGAGTCCGTTGGATCTTCCCAACCATAAGCATAATCAGTGTCGGCCCGATACTCTTCGATCTTCTCCTGATCAAACGAGCGCAACTCAACGCTGGCCGTGTCCGGATAGGCATAAGAAGCAAAACTGCCCCCCATGACAAAAGCGCACAAACAACACGTTAAAAGGAGATATCCTTTCACCCGCCTCAATGCGGGTTCAATCCAGGCAATTCGATTTCTCAATGGTTCAGAAAATGATCAGTGGACTATGCCGTGCCAATGTCTTCAATCTTTTCGATGTCGGAAGTGCCATCCAACTCTTCTGCCAGGCTGTAGTACTTTGCCGCTACCACCACGACATACACCAAACTAATACACGCCATAAGCAGGTAATAGAGTGGGGAGAGATAAGTCAATATTTGAGTGATCCCACCCATAGATTCTGCCAAAACCTCAGGGTCGCCTGGATTTTGACTTACGGTGGTGAAAACATCAGCAAAAACGAAGGCGTACATAGGGATGACTGATACTACCATTAGGCCAAAATAGATCAATCCTGTGACGATGTACAATCCAAAAGTCTGCCACCAATGGCCTTTAATCAAACGAAACGCTCTGCTCCAGGAAGCAAAAACTCCTGTTCCCTCTGCAGTCATAATCATAAACATGGGAATCAATACAACACTGAGATAGATTCCAGGGAACAGGCACACGAAAATGCCAATATATGTGACAACGACAAATAGGATAGCACCAAAAAAGTAGCCTAGGAAAGTCTTTCCCACAACGCCTAGAACATCCTTCATCCCAATCTCCTCTTCTCCATCCTGATATAATTTGATGTAGGCATTGGTTGAAGAATAAAACAATAGATAGCCGATCATGATGAAGAACAATCCTCCAAAATAGGCCGGTCCAAACATCGCAAATGGATCCGTTTGTGGAACTGAAGTATCAAGTCCCCCCCAAACTTCACTACTTGCAACACCTGACAGCACCCCTCCCAGGGCCAAGGGTACCAAAAAAATCGGAAAAGTGGTTTTTACCATTTTTACAAAATTCTGTTTGAGAAACCTTGCAGCCACGTCAAGAATTCCTCCCAGATCGCGAGGTTCTCTAAAATTAATTCGTTCCATTTGAATAGGTTTTATGTAGATAATAGGGGTAATACACAAAGTAAAATAGCACAAAAATTATGGAACAAAGAATGATTGCTCCAGCTAGCACAGGTGCTATATCGGCATGGCGGGTTACAAACCCTTCTAAAAAACCAGCTGTGATAAAGATGGGAACCAGTCCCAGAATAATTTTCACACTGTCCACTGCTGACTTTTGAAAGGACTGTAAACGTGGCATAGTACCCGGAAACAAAAAGCCATTTCCGAAAGCAATGCCCGCACCACCAGCAACGATGATGGCTGTTATCTCCAAAGTGCCATGCACCCAGATACTCAGCACTGAGGTGAATAGCAGTTGTTTCGAGTAAAAAAAATATTGAAAACATCCCAGCATCAACCCGTTGCGAAACAGGATGTATCCACTGCCAAGAGACAACAGGATACCTGCAGCATAGGTAATGAATGATACACGAACATTGTTGATCGTTATGCCCAGGAACATTTCCGTTTCCGCATGCCCTTCATAAATGGCCATGGGCTTTCCCATTTCAATGTTTTCCAATGTTTGGTTCACATAGGCATCGCCAAGGACAAATCGAACGAAGGTGTCATCGTTTGCTGCCGAAAATGCTCCCACGATGCAGGAAAGACTAAATACAATGAGTGAGGTGAACAGAGCCTTCCGGTACTCATAGAAAAGCAAGGGTAACTCCCGCACCCAAAAACGCTTTATGCGTCCCTTCTTCTCCTTTTTGTTGCGATAGATGCGTTGATGAAGCGCGCTGGACAACTGATTCACATAAGTGGTGGTCTTGCTTCCAGGATAATTGGTTTGGGCATGAGCCAGGTCATCCGTCAATTCAATATACAACTCAGAAAGCCTATCAGGCGCAATTTTGGTTTTGCTGGAAATAATTTGCTCGATCTCAGCCCATTGTTTTTGCCTTTTCTTTGCAAATATTATCTCCCTCATTTTGCTAATTTAGACAACCAAAGACAAATGACAGTGGAAGGTATAGAAATTGATACAAATCAGAACGTCCAAATCAATTATGTCATCGCTTCTTTAGGGGAGCGAATACTTGCTGCGTTGGTCGACCTGGCCATCATTAGTGGACTTGTGTTCGTTCTTTTTATTTTGGGTGATTTACTCAACTCTGTTGAGAGCATAGGCGTTCTCGCCATTCTCTTTTCCATTCCTATTCTTTTTTACCCGTTCATTTGTGAGATGACCATGGACGGGCAAAGCTTCGGAAAGCGCTGGCTCAAAATAAAAGTCATCAAACGAGACGGTAGCAAAGCTTCCATCGCCAATTACTTCCTGCGTTTCCTGCTCTTTCCTATCGATTCTTTCTACTTCATTGGCGTAGCGGTGATCTTTTTAAACCGAAAGGGACAACGGCTGGGCGATTTGGCGGCTGGCACCACTGTGGTCAAGGTGCAACAAAAGGTTTCCTTGTCTGATGTTGTGAGCACCGATACTCGTCCTAATCGTACCATTTCATATCCTGAGGTAGTACAGCTTAAAGACAAAGACATTCGCCTCATCAGAGATATTTTAAACAAGCGAAAAAGAGATGTTGGACACAAGAGCATCCACTTACTGTCCATAAAAATAAAGGAGGTCCTCAATGTGAAGATGGGTTCGCTTACAGACTATCAGTTTTTGACCGTTATCGTAAAGGACTTCGAAGCGAGTTATAGCAAGGAGGAAGTCTGATTCCGAAGGAATTGCATCCAGTCGCGTATCAGCATAAAGGCGATTGCAGGAAGTGCAATAAACACCAATGCATTCGTTTCCCAGGCCAAAGCAAATTGCAGTTTAAGCAGGTGCACAGTTGCCGTGGTTAATCCGCAGCCCCAGCAACTATGGCCAGTAGTTAATTTGATGAGACAAGGAGCCGTGACATCGATACCGGTTGCCGTCTTCAGCAACACGCTTAGCACCAGATAAGCCAGTACCGCCACTGAAATTTTATTTTTCCGGAGGTACAGTGTGATCAATGAAACAGAAATCCTTCCTTTCTCCATAGCGGATCCTAATTTAGTCAAATCATCTAAACCGTTCAGACTTTTGGCCATAAAAAAAGCGGCTAATCAGTTTTACCTGAAATAGCCGCTTTTAAAGTATTATGATGAATCCTTATTTGACCAAACGCACGTTAACTGCGTTGAGACCTTTGGGACCTTGTTCTACTTCGAAATTTACTTTATCGTTCTCACGAACATCGTCTACGAGATTGTTGACGTGTACAAACACACTTTCCTGAGAATCATGGTCGCGTATAAAACCGTAACCTTTTGAATCGTTAAAGAAAGTTACTTTCCCAACGCGTTCTGTGATGTAGTCTTCCTTCTCTTTTTTAGGAATTCCCAACTCAATATCCGCAGCTTTTACTATCTCTTTTTTTCGTGTTGGATCGGGCGGCTCAGAAGTAATATTTCCAAACTCATCAACATAGGCAATCATATCATCAAGGGTGCTTCCAGATTCAGCAGACAAAGTTTTGCGCTCTTCTCTTTTCTTTACTTTTTCTTCTCTCTTCTTGCGCTTTTGTTTTTCTTTTTCCTTTTTATTCCAGGATTGTTGTGATTTCGCCATGTGTGATTTTAAGTTCTTTTGATTTCAGTAGCTAAGGTGAAGAAAAAAAGTCAACTTCCCAACTTGGGAAGTGCCAAATGTTGGAAACTTTAACGGAATGTCAATAAAAATAAAATGCCCCGACATCAGACTGGCCGCCAATTTAGAGCAATTTGCAGGTTTCAAAACTACATGGTCCCCATTTTCATTACCTCTCCTATTTAAATTACCAAACGACCCAAAGAAGTACCGGCTTTGATGCTCTTTGCAACAATTCATCCAACTGACGCATCATTGCGTTCGACACAGATGGACAACCCCAACTTTCCGGGGCACCTTGCGGGAAGATTTCCTTGTCACCTACCGCATCCCAGGAGTGCAAAACAATGATGCGATCGAATGCCTTGTTGTTGGTCCGTTCCAAACCGTGCAACTTGTAGTTGATATGAATGCCCCAATTGCTCCACCCTCGTTTGCCTATCCGGTATTTGCCCAGCGAAGAACAATGACTTTCGGGCACGTTGCTGAAGTGGGGTTCAATTTTGCTGTCCTCTTCCGCCCAATTGCCCTTGCAGGTGCCATGGGTACAAATTCCGGATTTGGAAGCAGCGCCTGGCGCAAAATCCCAAACAAACAGTCGGTTCTTGCCAGAATGAATACGCATGTCCACCAACAGGTAAAACTCAGTTTCCATGTTGTTTTTTTGACAGTAGGCTAATGCTTCGGTCGCTAGTTGCTTGTGAGACAATACACTCTTCTGGGCCTGAAGCATCAAGGGCAACAAGCCACCTAATAAAAGGATTAAAAGGAATTTCAGTGTTCTCATGGGTAGACCCTCCCTCCTTGCAACCAGTTTTTCATCAAGGCATCATTGTCCGATATTTCTCCCAACACAAACAACTGAGAACCACTGAATGCAGCAGCATCCTTTGCGCGTTCTCGCTTCACCTGGTTAGAGAAGTAATCAGAATGGACAAAATCAACAGCTCCGCTTTTCACGGCTAAAAAGCCTACGTGGTAGTCCAAACCAACCACATATAATCCATCCGGTTGTTTTTTGAGATGCCCCAAAATTGATGCTACGGAATTGTAGCGTGTTGTTTTACTTTTCCCACAAATGGCTGCAACAATCACCGAAGACGCTTGCTGAGCCAACTTGTAGCGGTTGAGGTTAAAACCTGCGTGTTTTAACGTGGTGCTCACAAAATAACCGCAGGCAATGTTGCCTTCTCCCGGTACATTTGAAATGCCGTTAAAATCCCAGGGAGTGCCATACCATGCCGGAAAGATGCTGTCACACAGCATGTGCACCAACAACTTTGAACTGCTGCTATAGGCCTCATTCGGCTTCACTACAGATTGTTTCCGGAGGACCGCACGCTTTGCACCCAATTGGTGCAAAACGCGGGCATAGCTGTTCTTGTAGTCACCCGGAGAAATGTTGGGCGAAAGAGCAAATTCCATGAGAACAGCGGAAATAAGAATCGTGAGTAATTTCATCTTGACTGATTTTTGAGGTGTGACTAAATGGTGGCTTATTGGTCTTTTTCGAAGCTGAATGATTTCTCCATCGCCTGGTCCACAATGGCCTCTATGATGGCATCGTCCAATTGATTCACATCCCCCTCTGCCCTTTTGGCCTTTTCGTTCTGCACATATTCCTCGCGTTTGCTGCTCAGTTGCTTGATGCGCTGTTTTACAGCCAGGCGCTCCTGTTTTTGCTGCGTGATGTATGCCTTCTTCTGTTCATCCGTCATCGTTCTCATTTGTTCAGGAAGTTCTTGGGTGGGCACATTTTTGATTTCAAAATCCTTCTCATCAGCCGCATCGACCAAATCCCAGTATTTGTTTTTGTACACCTTACCTGCTTTTGAAATGACCCGCTTGGCAGTATTGGCCGAGCCGTAAGACTGTGCATTGGCATCTTGCGACAACTGTTTTTGCTTTTTAATCGCTCCTTGCGCACCGTATGGTACATAGGTGTTGTTGAGTTGTGAGTTAAGTGCCGTGATGGAAGTGTCGTAAGGCGTGTTGATGTGCACAATTTGAGCATCGTGATCAATGTTGAGGTATTTGCCATTGCCCCTGTCTGCCCCGTCTTTCCAGTAGGTTTGAATGCCTTGCTGATATTCCCCACAAAAAATGGTATTGATGACCACGCTTTGTTCATTGGCCATTGAGCAGGCGCTGTAATAGGAGATCTCCCCTTGCGTAAATGGTTCATTGCCAGCAATGAAGATGAGTTGTAAGTCTTCCTGGCTGTCGCTCCATTGCAACTCTTGCAGAGAAGTTTTGATAACGGTACCACAGTATTCCGAACCGCCATTGGTGGTCAACGCAAACAGTTGTTCTGAAATCTCATCCAGTTCAGAGGTAAAACCACTGATTTGTTGCACATACCCATTGGTAATAGACAGGCCATCGTTTCCATACTGATACAATGCCAGCTCAATCTCCGGGTCTTCTCCCTGATCATCTTTGGCCTTCGCCAGTTGATTCACGATTTTCCACAGTTGGTTTTTAGCCTGTTCAAGTAATCCCGACATGCTGCCGGATGTGTCCAGTAAAATGGCCAGCTTGATTTTCTTCTTTTTGCCCGGAGGAGCTGGGGCAACTGCGGGATCGGGTTGTGGCGCTACAGTAGGTTCTTCAGGAGTTTGAGCACAGGAGATCAGGCCACAGAGCAAAATGAGGCTGACCGTTTGAACAAGCTTTTTCATGTTAGTTGGTTTTGTTGGTTGTTGCCTCAAACCTACCGTTGAAAAAAGCCAAAAAAAATAACCAATTAGGGAACTCGCCTTTTCATTTAGTGAACTGGACGAACAAATTAGCGAACTTGAAATAACAAACCATAACTAACTGAAAAACAACACTCTGCAAATTCAGGGTTATTGCAAAACCGACAGAATTCCATAAGTTTACCTAAAATTGAAAGGATGCGCTTAATCACAATTATTTTGGGTCTTGTTGTTTGCCTGTTGGCTCCAACTGCCGGTCATGCTGGTGAAAAGAAGATCTCAAAAGAGTCGATCAAAGCCCCCCAAAAGAGCATCGATGAGCAAACCCTTGATGAGCTAAGGAACATTGAAACCATTATTTCTACTGAGCCTGAAGAAGCCATCAAGCAACTAGACCTTATCATCAAACGGACCATCAGCTCTAACCTGAACGAGAGCATGTCGCTGGCCTACTTGCTAATGGGCAAGGCTTACAAGGAACTGCAACAACCACAGTTGGCATTGCACTTTCTGGAACAAGCCCGAGTCAAATACCTTGAAAATACCAGTCGCTCCAAGTACGAGTACGAAAAACTGAAGTCAGAAAAGAAAAAACCGCTTCCACCGGCTCCTTTGCCTGCTAACTACTTTCTAGAAATAGCCGAAGTGTATGCGATGCTGGGACAATTCGAATCTTCCAACAGCAATTACCAGAGCTATAAAAAACAGGTATCTGATGCCTCCCAATTGCAACAAGCCAATTATGCCCTGGCCAATAACCTGTATGCCCTTGAAAGGTATGACGCGGCCATTGTTGCTTACCTGGATTTGTTGCAGGAAGAACAAAACGACAATGATGTTGCGGGGATCAGGCGCTGTTACTCCAGGCTTGCGGCCTGCTATATTTCCAAGGACGATACCGACAAGGGACTGGAATACTACAGCCTTTCTGTAGAAGACATTCAACTATCAGAAGCTTCGACATCGCTGGAGCTGAACAAAAACAAGGAGATTGTGTCGCAAGCCTTGCGAAAGCAGAACCGTTTTAAAGAGCAGGCAGAGTTGCTCAATCAAACCATCGATGTCATTGATGACGGTGTGGAACACCTGCGTTTGGCCCGGGCTTATTTTGACAACAACGATTTGACCCAGGCGGAGAGCTCGTTGGACACCTATTTTAGTGACATTTCCTACAACCTTATTGATGCCAGCGAAATAGAAGTGATTAAAAAAATGGTCAATGTGTTGCGGCAAAACGGTCAGCACCAAAAAGGATTGACCTATTTGCTTCGGTATGAAGAATTGCAGGATTCCATCCAAAACCGTTTGTTGTCGTTACGATTGCGTTCGCAGGAAGTCGGGGCTTTCGGCTACCAAAACATGCTCCAACTCGAAGTGCTTCAAAAGGACCGTCAAATATCCGAGAACACCATCAATCACCTCATGGATCAGGGAGAACTCAAAGAGGAGCTTTTGAGCTTTCAAAAATACCTGATCTACGCGCTTTGCGGAATTATTCTATTGAGTCTGATTGCGCTGATTTATATCCTCCGCGTTTCCCGACAACGGAGGGTTGCCAACCAACAATTGGCGTTACGCTCCTTACGCTCTCAAATGAATCCACACTTCATTTTTAACGCACTCAATTCTGTCAATAGTTTTATTTCTGTTAGCGATGAACGCTCGGCCAACCGCTTTTTATCGGAATTCTCCCGACTGATGCGCACGGTGATGGAAAATTCCGAATACGACTTCATTCCCCTCAACAAGGAATTGGAAATCATTAAAATCTACCTGGAATTGGAACACTTTCGGTTCAAAGACAAATTCTCCTACACCCTCAACATTGCTCCTGATTTGGATGAAGAAAGTTACCGCCTTCCCCCTATGCTGATTCAGCCTTATATCGAAAATGCCATTTGGCATGGCCTGCGTTACAAAGAAACGGTTGGACAACTCACCGTTACATTGAGTGATGTGCAGGGCGATTTAAAGGTGGTGGTTGAAGATGATGGCATCGGCCGGAAAAAGAGCCAGGAGCTCAAAACTAAAAACCAGAAGAAGTCAAAAAGCACTGCGTTGAAGAACATTGGCGAACGGGTCAAAATTTTACAGCAATTGCACCATTTGAAACTAAACATACTTCAAGAAGATGGATTGCCAGACGGCACCGGTACTCGAATCACGTTAATCATCGGACAGAACAATGGATAAATTTACCGCGATTATTGTTGAAGACGAGGAAGCCAGCCGCACCACGCTGAGCAATTACTTGGGTAAGTACTGCCCTGAAGTGGAACTGATCGGTGAAGCAGCAAACATCCAGGAAGGGTACGCTCTCATCAAAACCGCAAAGCCACAAATTGTCTTTCTCGATGTGGAGATGCCTTTTGGAAATGCATTTGACCTGTTGGAAAAGTTTGACGAATTGCCGTTTGAAACCATTTTTGTCACCGCTTTCAGTCAATACGCTTTGCAGGCACTGCACCTGAGTGCCAGTCATTACCTCATGAAGCCTGTCAACATTGACGAGCTCGTGGAATCTGTAAAGAAAGTCACCATTGACATACAGAATACGCAATCGCTGCGCACTTCCCGCATTCTACTTGACAACCTATCGATTGAAAACAAGCAATTGAAAAAGATGGTTTTGCCGATGCTACAGGGCTTTGAGGTGGTTATTCTGAAAGACATTATTCGTTGCCAGGCCAACGACAATCTTACTGACATCCACCTTTCCGATGGCAGCAAGCGCACGGTTTCGCGTACCCTAAAATTCTACGAGCAGGTTTTGGAAGACTATGATTTCATCCGGGTCCATAAGTCACATGTGATCAACATCAACTATGTAAAAGAATACCGCAAAGGAAAGGTGGGTGATATTTACCTCAGCGATGGTAGCGTAGTTCAGCTTGTTGCTGCTCGAAAGGAAGCATTTCTCGGTAAGTTTCTAGGCAAATAAAAAAGGGGCACGAATGCCCCTCTATGGAAAGTTATCTGAATTGGTTCGCCCTTAACCACCCCCATTCAATTGCTCTAAAAAGTTGCGGATGTCCCGCAATTTGCATGGTTCAAAGGCCAATGCAAAACGATCGGTATCGTCCAGGTTGCGTTGAAACATTTTGGCCTGCCCATTTTCTACTTTGTAGGCAAAAACAACTCCATCAACGTTTTTAGGCAGATTTGACTGCATGTAGTCATTCAACCCCTTATAAACCGGGAGTAAACTGTTCATCTCCTTAAATAGGATAAATACCTTTTCAGCAGTCGTGTCAGGATCAGCCATGACCAACATTCTTTGTTCGTCCATTTGCTGCTTATAAAAACGGTCTACATTGATCCAACTCAATTGATTGTGGGCAAAAACATAGCTGTTCAAGAGCCCTTCATCCACTGCACCCAATGCTTCCATCTTATCACCTATTATCCCCATCTTTTCCTTCTCCAAATCGTGCCAGTTCTTCACCAGCTCCCGATGACGTTTGTTTAGTAATTCCTGGAGTCGAAAATTCTTGTTTTGAAGAGTGATATATTCATCTGTAGAATAATACGCACAACGCAATTCCGCGACCTGTTCCTTCCAGTCGATCATGTTTTGCCCGTATTCCTCAAGGGCACAATCGTAATTGGTAATATAAACCTCATAACGCTCAAGTCTTTTGTAAAAAATTTCCAAGCGCTTTTCATAACGCACCATTGCCTCATTAAAGCGCTTTTGTGATTGGGCCTGTAAAATGGATGCCACCGGCCATTGATACCAGCTAATCTTACGTTTAAAGGCTTCTTGCTTTGGTTCGTGCGGCTCTCTGGGCTCTCTGGGTAAAACAGGCTTCCGAGGCATGTTACGCTTGTTTATACGGTACTTTGGCAATTTGTGAGTCACTTCCTGCAGCTTGGGATATGGCGGCATTTTTAGCGCCCAACTACGAGTTACCGGCTTCCTCGTTGGCGCCCAATTGGCTCCTTGATCAGATACAAACAGCTCCATGCCTTCGCGTTGCTGCTTGGTTGGTATAGCATATGAAATTGATTTGTCTGTTCCAATGTGCACTGCTTCTCCGGTGGCAGTTTGGGCATCAATGTGCAACATGCCACCGCTTTCCAGCAGTTGCCCATCACTCAATGTGCTCAGTTGGTGTCCAACAAAATCGGCAAAGGAAAGCGCCTCAGTCCAGGTAACCACCACACTTTCAATGATTGGATTTCCATTGGCGTCAACAAAGGTTCCAGGTTCAATCAATACGCGCGTTCCCTTTCTTCCCACCAATAAATTGGATTGAACCGGGTCGATGATGGATGTTTGTGTGGTGTTGGTGGTCAACTGTTTCTCCAACTCCTCCAGGCTTTCAAAGGCAAATGCTTTCAACAACACTTCCACGCGCCTGTTTTCCTGGCGGTTGATGCCATTCACGTTGGGCATCAGTGGCTGGTATTCTCCGTGATTGGACACCTGAATGGCAGTAGGGTCCATTCCTTTCGCAACGAAATAGGCCTTTACAGAACGGGCTCTGGCAAGCGACAAACTGTCGTTGTATCCAGTTCCACCAACATCATCGGTATGGCCGGCAATGATAATTTCATGGTCAGACAAGTGGGCAACTTGTTCGATTAATTTGTCCAGCGTTTGCTGCGCCCCGGCATCCAATTGTGCTCTGGCAGATTCAAAATAAACTTTGGATGTTGTTTGCGTGATGGAAGCAGAAACATTCAGTGCAAGCACCACCAGCGTTGATAAGAAAATACTTTTCATCGGTTTTGGGTTAAGGTTCAACAAGCAGGGATGCTTTATTAAAACCACCGAAAGCGGTTGTTTATTATACAACGCACTTTTACTTATTCGGAACAAGGAATAATTCCAATTGGTTAAATTTAGTGCGATGAAATTTTTACCGGAAGAACATACAGCAGTTTCAGAGGCGCTTGCTACCTCAGGAATTCCTCGCGATTCTTTCTCCTTCGTAAAAAAGAAAGGGTACTTACATATCCTGCACCAGGGAGGGCACGAATTTGTGTTCTTTCGAAAAAAGGAAACTAAACTCAATGAGCACTTGCAATGGGTCGATCTCACCAACTACTATCTGGTCGAGGGCCGCAAGAAAACGCTTTTGCCTTCCTGGGAAGCCGTGATGGTTGAATTTCGCCAATGGCTGGCCAACCTTGCGCAAACGCGCTAGCAGCTTTCGAAAGAAATAAATTTGATGGTTATTGGAAAACGGTCCAACCTATTAAGCTGGAAGCTTTATATCAGGACATCCTGTTAGAATGACAAAGCTCCAATTAAACGGAGCATCGCACATCACATAGAGCATGGATACACCATGACCATGCACATCAATACTTAAAGCAAATTTGTAAAAATCGAATAGGTAGACTTATTCTTGCACCAACTCTTCGAACTTAGCACGTAAAAGCTTTTTCAGCCGTTTCACATACTCATCCTGTAACCACTCAAGGTAGTTGGAAGTGCTCTTACAGATGCAATAGGAATAACGCTTGACGCGGTATTCAATCTCATCGTTCAGAAACCCAACCAATTCATAGGAGTCCCAGATATCTTCGCTGTTCTCAACACAAATAGTAGCATGTTGCTCAACGGCTCTTTCAATCGTTGTCATGGGCCTCAACCCTTCTTGAGCCACCTTATCATATTCCTCGGTAATGTCAAAGTCCAACGTTGTTGACTTCGCAAACCTCTCCCTTAGTTCCTTTGGCATTATATACCTCATATGACGCTCAATGGTCTCATCACTCACGAGGTTCTCATAGTAAAGGTCCGGATTTCGGAAAATTTGGTGCCAATCAACATACGCTTCCCACAAACCAAACCGAAGGGCATTGTTACCAAGATCAATTACGTTAAACTTACTTTTGGTCGGAAGCACTCGTGAACCACGTCCAATCATTTGGTGATAGAGCGTCAGAGAGCGCGTAGCACGGTTAATAATGATCGTTTCTACCGAAGGTTCATCAAAACCCGTTGTGAGGATGCCTACAGACGTTAATACGGCATCTTTCTTGGTTTTAAACCATTCCAGAATTTCTTTTCTTTCCTGGGCGGTATTGGTATTATCGAGGTGTCGAGTGTCATAACCAGCCTTGCTAAAAGTCTCAAATACCTGCCGTGACGTGTTGATTCCATTGTTAAAAATCAATGTCTTTGTTCCCATTGCCCGCTCCTCATAAGCGTAAAGCAGCTTGTCCTGCATGAGGTAATTGGAATACAACTGCTCGGATGACCGGACCGTGTAGTCACCATTCATTCCCACCTTCAGTGTGTGCAACTTAACATCGTAGCTGTAACTGGTCGCTTTTGATAGAAAACCACGCTCAATCAACGTTGAAATTGAATCTCCTACAATCAACTCGTTGTAATTGCCATTCATTGGCAATTTGATGTTGGAGCTTAGTGGTGTGGCGGTTACTCCTAAGAATGTCCCTTTCTCAAAAAACTTAAAAATCTTGCGGAAGGAATTGTAATGCGCTTCATCGATGATGATGAGCCCAATCGTGTCCATTTCGAACTTGTCGTCTTGTAACCGGTTGTTGAGTGTTTCAACCATGGCAACAAAACACATGAACTCTTGTTGGTCGGGAAGTTCTTTTACCTGGCTGTCAATGACTTTATTCCTGACGCCAAACTCTGCCAACATGGTTGAAGTTTGTCTACTCAACTCAATGCGGTGAGTTAAAATCAATACTTTTTTCCCCGTTTCGCGGATGTATCGTTTTGCTATTTCTGAGAAGATAACCGTTTTACCCCCTCCGGTAGGCAACTGATAAAGGAGGTTGTAATTTTCCGGGACTTCCTTCAGGCGGCCGACAATTTTTTCTATAGCCTCTTGTTGGTAGTCGTAAAGGGCTTTTCCAAGTTTGTTATCGATCTTTTCCTGTGTTTCCGTCATAGACATTTTGCGTTTTAGGCAGTTTGCAAAATTAAGGAGAATTCAAGGTTTGCCGAAATAATACGCTAAAATGTGCCCAAAAATTGTGCATTAATCGAATTTTTGGTCCTTTACACAATAAATTTTGACATACTTAAAAGCGGTAAATGACTGACTATTAGGAAACAATGAGTTTTTGCTGCCGTTGGAGCATTTTTTCGCCAAAATCGGGGCAAATTGTCCGACACCCTCCTTTTTTGACAAAAATGGGCTCTTTTCGCCCGTTCAATCGAGTTCTTTTCAAATCGATCAGGTCCAACATCAGACCGGTTTAAGGTCCAACAAGGTATTTTCATGCATCAGAAATAAGAAGCAACACCAAACTGGAACCCCGCGATACGGATCACTGGATTGTTGAGCACATCCGTGACCCAATGGTAGCGGTAGTTGGCTCGAATCACGGTGCCTGCGCGAGGGCGAAGGCTCACTCCTACTGCCAAACCGCGGTTGATCTCACCAGCCGATTCGGAAATATTGGTGGTAAAGGCCCCCCCATTGAGATCTGCATATTCCCCGCGGACGGATAAATTAACTACTGCCTTTTCAAACCTCAATAGTTTGCGTTGCATCACCGGATAAACCAAATCCACAAAACCACCCCACTGCCTTTCGCCATAAATCTCCTGAATCGGATCAGGTACATCTACAAAGGAGGCAACGGCCTCCCCTTGTACAGTCAGCTTTTTAATGGACGTACTGAAATCCATTGCTACTACCGACAAGTTTCGCTTTGAGTCCACTTGCTCTCCATCCAATCTGTAGGTGTTGTACGTACCACCATAATAGGCCAGACCAACCTCCCCATATTTTCGGTGAGCGTAACTGAAGCGGCCATTCAGCATAGGTTCTCCATTGTTGTCTTCTCCAAAAAAGGCAGGGTCTTTGCCCGATGCCAGGTTTGTTCGGCCCTCAGGGTTCAAAATGATGCCATCCTGCAAGCCATTGACGACATATAAATCGTAGGTAAGAATGTTCTTTTCGTCCGGAAACAGCTGTCCGTGCAGGCCAAATCCCACTTCAGACAAGGTGGTAGGAATGATGGCCGTGGACGAAATGGGCCGGTTGGCGATCTCCCAGTTCGGAGAATCGTGATTGGTGTTAAAAATGCCAATGGCTGGCAGTAAAATCCCCGCTCGGAAATTGAGGGCTGGATTGACCTCAAAATCCATCAAAGCAGTTTCCAACCCAATTTCTTGGGTTCCATGCTCAAATTCCAGCTCAGACAAGAAACGAATACGGTTACCAATGGGAGCGTACAGGAAAATGTTGAAACGCCTCATTTCCATCGAAAATCCTTCGGTTATCCCATCCTCACTGAAGTAATTGGTGTTTCCTTCCAGGTAGCCACCTACCGCAGTGCGTGTTTGGCCGAGGCTGATGAAGGGCCGATTGTAAATCGCGTCTTGGTTGACCACATTGCTATCGGACTGGCCCAAGGCAGTGCTGCCGGTAAAACCTCCCAATAGAATGGTGACCAATAGAATGTACAAATGCTTCATGCTATCCAATTTTTATCCGAATGAAATTTTTATCCAGCGTCACCGGAAATTCTGCCAACCGCTCTGTCGCTGGCCCGCGCAATACCTCGCCTGTACTTAAAAATTGAGAGCCGTGACAAGGACACACCATAATAGCACCTGCTGGTTTCACATCACATCCTTTGTGCGTGCACAACATCAGCAAAGCATCAAAATGGTCTTTGTCTGTTTTTTTAAGGTAAATCGGGGCTTGTAAAGACGGGTGATTCAACACCACAAATTTCTCATCCCCCATATCCGATAGCTTTACCAACAGTTCCGTGTCTTCCTGAGTATAGCCAACAAATTTCGTTGGACTGCATGCCTCGAGAAGCGCGGTTGCGCCCAATGCGCAGCATCCAGCGGTGAATCCTGCGCTGTTTTTCAAAAAACGTCTGCGTGACTGAGCCATAATCTACAGAGAATCTAAAAACTTGATAACACGATCCTGGTCGGTTTCTGAAAGCTGGAAGAAAGCTGTTTTACTGGCCGCAGCTTCTCCTCCGTGCCATTGAATGGCCTCTTCATAGTCCTGCGCGCGGCCATCGTGCATTAAATACATCTTGCCGCCTTGCGAATCGTTTTGAAGCCCAAGGCCCCAAAGCGGAATCGTGCGCCACTCTGAGGTCAATGCTGTCCCTTCGGTGTAGCCATCGTTTAGCGCGGCTCCCATGTCGTGCATGAGCATATCACTGTAAGGGTAAAAAGTAACTTCGTTGATGGCTGCAATTTCGGATGGTCCGGTAGTCAACTCAGGTGTGTGGCACTTCGCACAGCCCACTTGCGAAAATATGGCGCTGCCCTGCTTTACGTCAGCATCCGCCTCGTTTCTTCTGCCGGGTGCTTTGAGGGTTTGCAAGTAAAATACCACTTTATTGACGGTCCCTCCTGAAATCTCGGGATCTGCTACCCCATCATCCGCCAAACCTGTTGCACCATAGTTAACCGGATCTACCAGGTCAAAATCGGATGTGATTCCCATGTCTTGTTTGTAGGCACCAACTGTTTGCATCAATAAATCGATGGCACCACTCTTCCGACCAAAACGGCCGATGTATTTTCCATCCACCAATGGTGTGTGGTAACGAGGGTCGGGCTGTAGCCATTCTGGGGCCTCAATATAGTTGATTGTGCCAGAGATGCCATCACCGTCCAAATCCAACGGATCAGCCATACTCAAAATGGTCTCGTCCGTTACAGCGTTCAAATATCCGAGTCCGGTTACATTGGGTGCTACAAACTGGGAGCTTGCCGCAGCCGAAGGCAGTTTTTCAGGGTCAAAATTGAGGATGGAGCGATGCTGCAACTGTGGCCCGCCCCAATCCAACATAGGGTCCCATTCACCGTTGTCACCATAACGGCCGAAACGGGTGAGGTTGTTAACCGGACTTCCTTTGCCGTCACCTACATGGCAACTCTCGCAGGAATTCTGCACAAATACAGGTCCCAGTCCTTCCAACGTGCCAAACACACGTGCAAACTCGCCATCTCCTTGTATATGCAGCGAAAGTTGACTGGCGGATAATTCACCAATCGGCTCCGCCAACACTTCATTGCTTTCAGGCGTTGCTGGTAATAGTTTTTCGCAGCTGTACAAAGCAGCAACAAAAAGCACCAATAATACTGCCCCCATCTGTTTTTGCATGGTTGTTTTTTTTGCAAATCTAATTATTATTTTTAGACTAATCTAAATTAATAATTATGGCTGTCTTAAAATAATATTCATCTCGCCTCAAAGCGTAACTACAGGCTTAAGAAGTTTTGGTTGGCATTGACGGAAGTTGGAACAAAAATTATTTTGGAAGCTGAGCATTGCCCGCGTGAAAAGAGGGTTGCCCTTGAAGGATTTGACACCTGAAGAAAAAAGGAGTGGTTTTGGAAAGCTTGATGGAGCTTATTTACAAACTCCAACGAAATGGCATTGTGCAACTACAGCGGATGTGCTTTACCTGCAAATTCTACGAGGGGAACAGAGACGATTCTCACAACTGCGCCCTGTTGCAGAAAAAATTAGCGGCCAATGATTTACGCCTTGACTGTCAGGAACACCAGGCCTTGACTTAATAAATGGGCTGACCTATTTAAGGCTGGCTTCTTTTGTTGGTTGACCCGCCATAATGAGCAGTACCAGCATTAGAAAAAGTGATTCGTCTTGGTCCTGGTCGGTTTGGATTTTTAAGTCTTTTTCGGTTTTCATGATTTGGGTGCTGGTTTCTACTTTAGATTATACCCTCCATTTAGCCAAAAGTTTCTCCAAGTCGTTTGAAGTTATTAACAATTTTGTGGGCGACTGTTAGTTGCAATTCTGATCTGGATCATATTACCTTTAGCCGCAATCCCCTAGTTTTGCACTTTTTACAATTCACCGCTATGACTGAAAAACGACAACAACTCCTGGAGCAACTGGAAGCTAAGCTGGGAAAAATGGGCCAGGACACCGATGTACACCTCGAAGGACTTTTGTGGGCAAAGCCCATTACCTATTGGGATTATATTCAAACGGAGTCGTTGTTGAACCTACAAATTCAGCGCACCAACTTGCCTGATGAGATGGTTTTTATCATGTACCATCAAATCAATGAACTGCTGTTCAAAATGATACTGTGGGAAATTGGTCAGGTGGCAGACGTGGAAGTCATTTCAGCTGAAAAATTTGCCAAACACCTTTCCCGCGTGAGCCGCTATTTCGATATGCTTGCAGAATCATTCAACATTATGGGAGATGGCATGGACATCGACCAATACATGAAATTCCGGACAACCCTCACTCCTGCCAGTGGCTTTCAGAGCGCGCAATACCGCATGATTGAATTTGCATCGACCGAATGCATCAACCTGGTTGATCTCCGTTTCCGCTCGCGTTTTTCTGCGGACAGCCCTGTCGAGGAAATTTTTGAGCATCTATATTGGCAGGCAGCCGGTAAAGATTTTAGCACGGGAGAAAAGTCCGCGTTGTTGGCTAATTTTGAGCACAAATACAAGGACGACTTTCTAGACTTTATTCAAAACTACAAAACGCGTAATCTTTGGTCACGGTTTAAGGAGTTGCCCCAATCGGTGAAAGACAATTTAGATTTGCGCAATGCCATGCGTCATTTCGACCACACCATTAATGTGCGTTGGGTCATGGCACATTACCATGCCGCTGGAAAATACCTGGAAAGCAGTTCAGAAAAAGTAGAAGCTACCGGAGGAAGTGACTGGAGGAAATACATGCACCCAAAATACCAACGTAGGATTTTCTTCCCTGACTTGTGGAGCCAGGAGGAACTAGAAAATTGGGGCATCACCAACCTGGAAGGACACCAGGAATTCAACTAATCCCATTTACATAGGCCCCATCGGGGTCTTGATCACTTTGCGGCCGTTGCATTTGCGCATGGTGTTGTGTGGACTTGTGCAGGCCGCAACCAGCAACATCCCACTCAAAAACAGGATGATCAGCTTCAATGTATTTTGTCGACTTTGCATAGAAGTAAAACGTCCAAGGGACCACAATTAGTACTTCCAACTTTTCCATGTGCGCTGCAAGTTTCTCAAAATGAGACAAAGACGTCAACAACTTTTACTGACAATCAGACACTTATAGAATGGAATCATGATTGCACCATTCGGATGAACCCACTAATCCGATTAATCATGAGCAACCCTCTCAAAGTGAAACTTCTCAAAATAGTACTGGGACTTAACATTAGTTCTGCTGAAAAGCACCGGCTTGTTGGCCGCATTGTTGGTAATACCATGACTCTGGTGGATTTTGACCAACCGATCACAAAAGGCAAAGTGTTTTTCCCTGGACTACAAGAGTAGTTACTGATTCCATTTCTTTCCCGGACCAACCCCAATCGTCCTGCCCTGCCATTCGGTTAAAAACTGGAAGTTTCCCTTTATTTCCATTTTTTTAAAATAATTTCTTTGTTCAGACGTCCACAATTAGAGACATGACTCGTCTTTAACAAACAAGTTCAATAACTTTGCAGTTATAACCCCAGGAGCACAATGATTTACAACGGACAAGAACTGGTTTTCCCAACCACCAGCAAGGTGAGTTTTTACAAGCTTTTTGAAACCCTTGAAGAACAGGCAAAAGATGCAGATCCAAATGTAGCCGAATATGCCCAGCACCTGCTGAAAGAGCTGGAACCTTATCCCCTTTTAAAAGAAGGATTTGAGGATTTGAGCTTGTTGACGGAATACCGTCCGCAAATTGAAAAGCTGCTGCGACCGATTTTTCCTGATGCTCTAAGCACCAACGAAATAAAAGGTATTACTGCTCCTTTTAGTTTTACCCCATTTTTTACTTCTGTGCGCTTCGCCAATATATTAAAGAATGCAGGCAAGGGATTTCAATTAGAAATCAAGGAATTCAATGAAGATGAATTCTACATTGCTGGGTGTACGATGGTACTTGGGTCTTATTTTCGTTTTCCAGTTGACCTGAGTCGACCATTTACTTTTCAAATACCAAACGAAAAACTGGGGACCAGCCGGTATTACAGAATTGCGTTTAATGCGGATTTGATGGAAATTCTGCCAACGGACAAGTCCATTGATATTACGGAAGAGGATTACCGGTTGTTGCTGGACAATTTTGATAATGTCGAATTGTGGAAAGAGAAATTCCCTCCCGATAGTTGGATCTTAAGGGGCGTGGGAATTCTCAACCTCATGGATGTGACGATGGATCAGTCCATGAATTCCATCACGTCAACGTTGCTTAATAAGAGCAGCGATACTCCAGAGCTCATTGAACAGAACCTGCAAAAACTATTCAACCTGCAAGACTTGAAAATCAGTTTTGTCACCATTAAGAATGGTTCGTTCTGGCAGGAGGACAAATCGCACCAAATGAGCATTATGCTTGGGGGTGCCGATTCAGTAAAATGCGAGGATGCGATGTGTGAAATGGGATACGAACGGCTCATCAACCAAAATCAGCCATGCATTTTATCGGATGTTGAATTGTATCATTCACTGAACAATAATTTTATTTCAAATAGTCTCTCCAAACAAAAAATCCAGAGTTACATCGCGGTGCCGCTAATGGATGGAGATAATCCACTTGGCTTTTTAGAACTGGCTTCTCCCCGAAAGTATGAACTCAACACCAGCTCGTTAACCAAACTGGAAGATGTGCTTCCTATCTTGTCGATGGCGGTTGTTCGCTACCACGAGGAAGCGAAAAACAAAATCGAAGCGATCATTCAGCAGGAATGCACCACCATCCACCCTTCTGTCAAATGGATTTTTGAGGAGGAAGCGTATAAATACATGGTGGAAGAGTACAATGGAAATGAGCCGACCTTCAAAGACATTGTATTAAAAGATGTATTTCCATTGTATGGCCAATTGGACATCAAAAGTTCATCGACCTTGCGCAACGAGGCAGTGAAGAAAGATTTGATGAAGCAGATGAATGCCGTTCACAAGCTGCTGGAAAAAGCCATGGCAACACACCCTATGCCAGCCTTGGAAGAGCTTAGCTTTCGCGTTAAGTCTTATTCGGAGGAAATAGCAAATGGTCTGCTGGCAGGAAGCGAACACAAAATTTTGGGATTCTTGCGCAAAGAAATCTATCCGGTTTTTAACCACTTGGAGAGCCTTGATAGCAATTTGGCGAAATCGATCAAGAAGTACTCCAACATGCTGAACCCTGATTTACACATGATTTATGATGCCCGCAGGAAGTTTGATGAAAGCGTGATGCTGACCAATCAAACCCTGGCATCATTCATTGACAAAAAGCAGGTCGAAGCTCAAGCCATGTTTCCACACTACTTTGAGCGGTACAAAACAGATGGTCTGGAGTTCAATATATACATCGGCCAATCCATTGCTCAAAATCTTGAATTTAATTCGCTCTATCTCAACAACCTAAGGCTGTGGCAATTGATCGTGATGTGCGAAATGGAAAATGAATTCTATCGACTTCAAAAGGAAATGCCTGCTCCACTGGAAGTAGCTTCTCTCGTGCTGGTTTACAACACTTCCCTGTCGATTCAATTCAGAATGGATGAAAAACAATTTGATGTAGAAGGAGCCTACAATGCCCGGTACGAAATCGTCAAAAAACGGGTGGACAAAGCACACATCAAAGGCACCGATGAACGGGTCACTGTTCCTGGTAAAATTGCCATCATCTACACGGGCGACCAAGACTACCACGAGTACCAAAAGTACCTGCGTTTTTTGGCAAATCGCAATTACATTACCGGCAAAATAGAAGAACTCGATTTGGAAGACCTACAGGGAATAACCGGATTGAAAGCCTTGCGTGTGGAAGTGAACTACAGCCAATCAAAACAAGAAAAGATAAGCTACGAGGATATTATTGAAGCCATCGGCCAAGGATAGTCCTCCCCTATTCTCTAAAAGCAAAAACCCGTTGGACAAAATGTCCAACGGGTTTTTATGATAATTGCTCCAAGCTTAATCGTAATTTTTTTAGAAAATCACTCTTCTGAACGTTAATTCAATGCAAAGATATGCATTACCAATGCCTCCTTGCAAATACGATCAGGTCTTTTTTTAACAATTTTTTAACACTGGGGAAACAACTGGTATTTAATCCTCTACCTGTATCACTCTATCTCCACCAACATAGCCTCTTCCAATTCCTGTACTTTTTGCGACAGTTCTGCTAAAAAGGGTTCTGCCAGCTGTCCGTTTTGCAGGTTGTCGTAAAAATTGGGCAGCAGAAATGTTCCACTGAGTTGGGCTCCCCAGCGAGGCATCAATTGTTCCAATGCCGTCACCACCGTCAACCCTCCTCTGGCTCCGGGAGAAGTACTCATCAACAACAAGGACTTCCCTCCAAAGACCTTGCGTTCAGAGCGGCTGATCCAATCGATGGTGTTTTTAAAAAAGGCGGGCGTAGAGCCGTTGTACTCCGGACACGCAAAAATAAAACCATCTGCGGTGGCCATCTTATCAATAAGCTGTTGAATGCCAACGGGCACACCTATCTCCTTTTCAGCATCGCTGCTGTAAAAAGGGGCCGGAAAATCTTGAATGGTAATGACCTCTGCTTCAGACTTGTGTGCGAGTTTTGCAGCGACTGTTGCCAATTGTTGATTGATTGAATCGGAACTGATACTTCCTGAGAAGGCAAGTATTTTTTTCATTTCTTGTTGCTTTTAATAGTTCTTATTACGCTCTTAATTTTTCTACCAAATCTACCAGCTGTTGTGCCTCCTGGGCCGTGAGCTTTGCTTCTAATTGCTGATGGTGCTCTTGAAGCATCTTGTCGATTTGCTTTAGCAACTGTGTACCTTTTGTGGTGATGGATATTTCCACTTTTCGTCTGTTGTTTTCGCAAATAGATCGGTCGACCAATCCCTTCTGACGCAATTTCTCAACCAACCGGGTGGCGTTGCTCATGCGGTGCAACATCCTTTCGCTGATGTTCAGCAAGTTCAACGGGTTTCCCTGCTGTCCTCTCAATATCCGCAAAACGTTAAACTGTTGCTCAGACACATCAAATGGTTTTAGTTGCTGGTTGATTTTATCCGTGAGCCAATTGCCCGTGAACACAACACTGAGTAGAGCGCGTTGTTGCTCACTTTCAAATTGCTCCATTTTGAGCGCCTCTTCGATTTTCATAAAGTGTATTTACAATTGTTGTATAGACAACAAAAATACTGCTAACTATGGCTCTTACCAAATCCAGCCTATCTCAGTGTTGCTTTCTCTTGGATTCTTAATGTATTTTACAACCATCGGTCAGTTCCCTGCTTTATGAATTGACTTCTTTTCTTGTGGAGACTCTCCCCTCTTGGCTGTTATATTCCTTACTTTTGTTTTTACTCAAACACCCCATATATATGCTCAACCGTACACTTCTCTGCTCTTTGTTTTTCATCGCTTTTGCCAACATACTTGTTGGTCAATCGTTCGAAGGAAAAATCACCTTCCAAATTGAATACATCCAGCTACCCGAGGAAATACAGGGAATGGAGTCGATGCTCCCAAAAACAAACAATCTGTATTTACGGGGAGAACAAACTCGAAGTGAGCAAGAAGTCATGGGAGGTTCGCAGGCAGCGATTGCAGATGATGCCAATAAAACTGCGGTCGTTCTTATGAACATGATGGGGCAAAAAATGGCCGTAATGGTTAGCCGGGAAGAAATTGAAGCTGCGGAAAAGGAATCCGCTCCCACGGAAATCACCTACGTCAAAGAAACAAAAAAGATTGCCGGTTACAAGTGTTCAAAAGCCGAAATCAAAAACTCAGAAACCGGAGAAATAACCACCATTTTTTACACCGAAAAACTGGGAGCACGCAACCACCTGGATTGTAAAGAACTGAAGGGCTTTCCCTTGGAATATGAAAGTTCTCAAAACGGGATGAAGATGCGCATGACTGCCACCTCAGTTGAAAAGATGGAGTTGGAAGATCATTTGTTTACCATCCCCGATGACTATGAAAAGCTCACCACGGAAGAGGTTCAAAAAATGATGGGCGGAGAATAGTTTCTTTCCCCACCCATCTTTCTTTATCGAAGCCCCAGGTGCAAAATACGCCCTCCGGTTTGATTAATTGGATGAACGTGCTTTCCGATCACAATGCCATCTTCAGGTGCTGTATATTCATAAAGTAATTCACCGAATATATTTTTTACCGTAGCAATCAGCTCTCCCTTTTTTATCAGTTGTGTCACTTCAGGTTTCACCTCCAATATACCTCCCCTGTTGGCATACAACCAGTAGGAATCCTGGCAGTATACGGTACCCTCGGATTTATCCTCGTCAATATTCCCTTCAATCATACCCAAATCAATCATAACATTATCGATCCCATCCAATCCGGAACGAATCATTCCTTTCTGGAATTTATTGGGATCGCCCACTTCAACAGTGATGGCATAAATGCCCAGCTGGCGGGCAGCATTCCTAAGCGTGCCGCCTTCGCCTTTCGCATCTAGAATGATGTCGGCATTGTGCAACTTTGCCATCCGTGCAGAAATCGGATCATCCATGTTCACTCGGATATAGTAGGAGTTGATCCGTCCAAAACTGGCTGTATGCAAATCGATTAAATAGTCGAATTGAGACACAATACGGTCCACTATCCGATGGGCATATACCTGGCTTTCGTTTCCATTTTCCTTTCCAGGAAAAATACGGTTCAAATCCTCTCCATCGGTAAATCTGCGTTCATGGTTCAAGTTCGAGGGGACGTTCAGAACCGGAATTCCAACCAATGTTCCTTTGAGTTTGGTAGCATCAACATCCCTGAACACTTTTTGTATTACCGACAATCCATTTAACTCATTCCCGTGCACCACAGCTGTCAACCCCAAAACGGGGCCATCGCCTGTACCCTTGGCCACCATAACCGGAATGAGTATATTTTGACCGATACCGTTGGCCACCAGGTCCATCCAAAACGTGGATATTTGTCCTTCTGGAAACTTCTTTAAATCCGGGTAGGTGATGATATCTCTTCCTTGAAACTTCATGGCATTATTTCATTGATTAGAGTCGGGTCATTGTTGAGGGACTGGAACAGCTTTTTCCGGAACTTTCCTTTGCTGTTAAACAGGTTGATGGCCATTTTATCAATGGCAATGCTCGAAAGCACGGTTTGAATGTAGGCTTCTACCAAATCGTCCAATCCAATCCCCAATCGGTTAAACCCTTTGCGATCCATCAACAACAATCGGGATGTATCCGAATCCCAGCTGCCATCGTCTTTTTTAATGGACAGGTTCGTTCCAAGGTAATCCCAGGATCTTTCTCCCTTTCTCAAATTATGCACCAACGGTTTTTTAGCCCTCCGTGCGTAAATATTAATGGGCTTGTAGCCCGTGGAAGTATTGTGAATCATCATTCTGAAATCAAGCACATAACTTTCAATACGCTGATCGGGCACGGTGCCCACGTGATAAAATTTGCCGGAAGTGCCCGTAGAACTCCAGTTATAATTGCCAATTAGGCTTTGTACGATGAATTGGCTGTATCTGAAATCCAATTTCATGAATTCGTCCAGTTCTGCACTGTTTACAATGGTATAAACCCCTTGCCCGGCATTGCTATATGGAACTTTGATAACGGCTTTTCCACCTAATTTTTTAACCCAGAAAGGAATCTCCTCTTTGTTAACATCCCAAATTGTTTCTGGGGTCAGAATTCTCAATCCTTTTTCGGCCAGTTCGGCATTGTACATAGCATAAGCCTTATCTGCCACCATCTTATTTCTACCTCCGGCCAAACAAGTTATAACCGGATTAAAAATATGCGTTCTGCTGGTCAAAGGCAATCGGTTCCAAGGCTGCTGGGTCAGGTATCTGAAACAGGCTCGAATGGGGATCCACCCCCCTTCTTCATCCCTGATCATGATCACTTCATTTTCTACTTTGACCGGATTATCAGGGGCATCTGAATAGCATGGCACCAAGTAAACTGGTTCTCCAAAACTTTCAGCCATGGCTGCTGCATAGCCTGAAGCTTCCATATAATTCTTATCATAAATTACCGCCAACTTCCCAGAAATCATCCGCTTTCGCTTTAACCCCATTTTAAAAGTCTCCTCGATAAACCGTTGATACCCGCCCATTTCATCCAAATCGTCTCTGAGCGGCATTGATTTTTGACCAGAGGGACAAGAATTGTTTTCTATAATGACCATTTGGCGCTTGCCACTTTCCGTTGTGACATGAAGCAAATCTGCTCCGGACAGATGATAGAATTGTGGCTTATACGTTAGCAATTCACGCAAAACATTTCGCTTTACAGTCGGCCGCAAATGGCAATAACGTTCAATGATACGTTCCGTTCCCAGTCCCATAAAGTAAGTGACCATCGGATGAATCGTTGCGCTTAAAGCAGCTGGATACCAGTGCTTTTCCTGTTCAAAACTGCCTGGAAGGACAATCTCTGTTTTCATGGATTTGAAGGATTTATCAGTGTACAGTTAATCCGCTAAAGGAAGTACATTTTGCAATTGGTTGGTTCTGTCACAGTCGTATTTTTTTTGCACTTTTTTTCAGGGAAATACGACAAACTACGTATTGACTCAAGGCGCCTCTAAAAATACCTTCGTAAGGTGCTGAATGGTTGATTCTGCAACAGTTTGCATTCACCCAATGTTACCCTGCTCAGGTGGCCTTGTCATGGTTTGATAGACAGGGGTTGACTATTCCTGATGATGCTGCCAGAGCGGGTAATTTTAAGGCCTCCCTCCTTGCGACCTTCTCCAGTGACTTCCACTGCTCTCTTTCTTGCCCAAACCCGAAAGTGAGTAAGTGAAAGTGAGCATGGCATACCGCGACAACGTGTTGGTGTTGTCTTCTTCGATGTAGTTTAAGTTACTGTTTCTGCTAAAACCGCGGTTTTCATTGAGAATGTCAAAAACAGAGAGCTTGAGCTGGCCCCGCTGGTTTTTCAGAAACAACTTCGATACTGAGGCCTTCCACAATGGAATGCTTTCGTTGGAAGCAAATGCTTCGCCACTGTAAATGGTGTAATCAAAAGAAGTGGAAAGGCTCCAGGATTTCAGAAAATTAACAGTTACATCGGTGTAATAGTTGGCGGTCAAAAACTCCTGGTTTAAGTCCGAGTTTTCAGAATAAGTCGCAATGGTTTGTGTCCACTTGGCACCAACGCGCACATCCAATTTTTCCTTTTTGCGGTTGTCAATTCTCCAGTCAATTCCATTCACAAACTGGTCGCTGGTATTTTCCTGGCCATTCACAAAGAGTATTCCCCTGTTGTAGCGTGAAGTAGGACGAATTCTAGTTTTTATTTTCAGCGGGCGAATGGGTAATTCCAGTGAAAAATAACCATTTAACAGCAGGTCTTCGTCTACGTTGACCGGTTGGCTAATTTGCCGAAAAAGGCTATCGGTAATGACAGAGTTGGTGATTTTGTCTTTGGTGTAAGTGGCCCGCAGTGTGGCGAAATAACTGATGAAGGTAAACTGACTAAACGAAATATAACGCAGGTTCAGGGAGTGGGCATACTCCTGTTTTAAGTCGGGATTGCCTTGATACACCTGAAGCGGGTTGCTGTTGTCGATAACGGGCTGCAATTGTTCCAACGAAGGAGCGTTGATGCTCGTGCGGTAATTCGCCCGGAGTCGCTTGCTGTTGGTGAAGCGGTAATCCCACCGTGCTCCCGGCAGTATGTTGGTAAACGTTTTGCTGATGGTTGTGTCAGCCACGAGGATGCTTCCTTCCAACAGGCTATACTGGGCCGCAGCGCCAATGGTAAGGTTGTATTTCTCCCGGCTAATCTTAAAGTTAAGTCCTGCGCGGTCCGTTACTTCCCTGAATTCATACGCACTGCTCAGGGTGCTATCGAAGAGTTCTTCAGAGGTCACTGCATTCACATCAAAGAAGTCTTTTTGAAAGTTGGTATTGTTGTCGGCATGGGAACCGCGCAACTCCAGGTACTTTCCTTTCCCCAGCGGCTCGGTGTAGCGCAGTTCTGCTCCATACTTCACCTGCTCTTCATTGTAGATTTGGTTTTGGTCGATGGTATCGGTCGTCAACCCTATGAAGCTAGTATCGTTGATGTAAAACTGGTTGAGTGAATTGAGCCCTGTGTTGCGATCATCATCGGCCAAAGTGAGATCCAAATTGGCAACAAGGCTGCGACCTCGTTTGTTGAATTTTCTACGATAAGTCAGTGTTGGAGCAATTTTGTAGCCTTGCCCATCTCCCAGGTTTTCAGTTGTAAAAATGTTTGCTGGAATGTCTGTCCCACGAAATGTTTGTTGCATACTGCGGACTTCCGTTGAGCCATCGTTGAAGGTAATGTTCCCTCTGATTTGTATGTCTTGCAATGTATCGAGGACATGCTTCAACCGAAAATTGAGGCGGTGGTTGAAGTTCTGAGCTTCTTGTGTACTCGATTCTTCGGTATCAAAATTAAAATCATTGTTGAAGTATTCCCGGGCAGATTGTCGACTCAGGTCGTTGTTGAGGTAATTAAAGAAGTAACTCGCGTTTAGATCAGTGTTTTTATCGAATTCATAATTCAGGTTCAACCCACCTGCATAAGAGGTCGTGATGCCATCGCCCAAAGAAGGGCTAAACGATGCAGAAGGTCGCCCTCCTTCAAAGGAGCCAACACCGCTCGACATCAGGTTTTGAAAACCACCCATGAAGCTGACGTAGTCATCGAATGAAAAGCCTTGCTCGTTGATGTTATTGCCCATTCCAAGCACTGAAAGCTGTGACTTTTTGGTAAATCGATTGACGTTGAACTTTCCTTGAAAACGTTCATCAGGATAGCCAATGCCACCCGTTGCATTGCCAAAATAGCCACTCTTTTTTCCCTCCTTTAGTACGAGGTTGATGGTCTTGGTTCGGTTGCCATCGTCTACTCCTGTAAACTGAGAAGTTTCACTTTGAGCATCAAATACCTCTACTTTTTCAATGGCATCGGCCGGAAGGTTTTTAGTAGCCATCTTAGGGTCGTCACCGAAAAATTCCTTGCCATCTACCAGCACCTTTTGCACTTCTTCGCCCTGAGCGGTGACGGTGCCATCTTTTTCCACTTCCATCCCTGGAAGCTGCTTCAACAAATCCTCTACGGCAGCATTGGGTTGTGTGGTAAATGCGGCTGAGTTGTATTGAATGGTGTCACCTTTTATTTCAACGGGAATAATCTCTGCGGAGACCTCCCCTCCTTTCAAATCAACACGCTGCACCTCCATGGTCACTGCCCCAAAATCAACGTCTCCTGCCACCGAAACCGGCTTGCTGAGCGTTTGATACCCCAAGAAGGTAAATTGGGCAATGTAGTCTCCTGCCTTTACATCCAGCAGCTTGAACCGGCCGCTCTCATCGGTGATACCGAATTGGGCCATGATCGAGTCATTCGCATTCAATAGTACCAATGTCGCAAAGGCCAATGGCTCATTTTCTGCTCCCACCACACTGCCTTGCACCTTGTATTTCGACTGTCCAAAGACAATTGATCCGTTCAAAATGAACAAGGAAACCAACATGTATTTCACGAAATTTCTCACTGAGACTGCTATTAATTCTGAATCGGTAAACTACCGTTGTCCGCGCATTTCACGCATTTCCTGTCTTTTCTTCCGCACAATTTCGCTGAACTCTTCCCGGGTAACTTCCTTGCCTTTTTCGGGAATGACTATTTCACCCGCTTCCAGTGGTCGTAAATCGACTTTCTCTGCTACGATGGTCAATTCTCCTTCATTCTTATCGACCTTCAAAATCAATCCTGGAAGAGCGCCCAATTTTCCGGGTCCTGTTGGCACCGGAATTTGTGGCGAAAACCAGGCAGTAATGGTGGTTGAATCATTTTGTTGCCAAACGGCTTTTTGACAGGCATAACCAGCTACTTCTTCCCGGACGCCCATCATTTTCCATTGTGGCGTTTCCTTTTCTCCGGTAATCAGAAACTTCTTATCAAAGAACTCTTCCTGCTCTACCAGCGACTGTTTGACCAACGATTTATACACCTGGGTTTGAGGTCGCATTTTGCGCCAATGTCCCCGCCCTTGTGGCTCCTGCCATTCTGCTTCTCCAACAGCATCTTTCTCTGCACTGAAATTGCGGTACAAGGACTCTTCGGGAGTAAACATCAACACTGTTTTGCTCTTGCCCCAACTTTGCATCCGCTTCTTGAATTGTGCCCGCTGCTCTTCGGTCATTTGCTTCATGCGCTCCTCGAACCGACTGTCGTCCATTTTCGTTTGGATGGTTTGCTGGTAAACGATTTTTCCTTCGCGCTGAGCGGTTGCTATTATCGGCAATGCTAAAAGCCCTACGAGCAGTGTTTTAAAAATGGGGTGAATCATTTGTATGGGTTTCTAATTTGGCATTTGACTGGCTACAATTTAAATGGTTTAACTCAGAAAAAAATAATCTACCATCCCTAAAAACAAAACCGTCCTCTTGGGTTGTAAACAACCCAAGAGGACGGTGAATATTCGGCTTCTGACTACTCGATACTGAAGCACTACACGCAGTGTTTTGGTTCCTGAAACCAAGAAATAAATGCCTGCATTAATCTGGTAAAACACGGACAAAAAAAGCCGCTTCCAATCAAGGAAACGGCTTCAGAAAAATAATTGTGCTTCCTTCTACATCCCGCGTGTGTCGTAGTAAAAACGCTCTTCAATAATTTGGTCGCCTTGCCACTTTTGACGGGCTATTTCCTGCATTTTCACGCGGTTGCCGTCTTTGAAAGTTACGTCCATCCAGGTTTCAACCATGGTGATGCCATTTTCTTCATCTGAGGTAATGGCATCTACACCTCCACCGTGCATTTCGGCAATGCTGGAGAAAAACTGCTCCTCATATTCGCGGTTTATTGCTTTGCCTTCACGTTTGTCTCCTGTTCCTTCAATCATCACTACATCATCGTGGTAGAATTTATCAAATGCTTCAAGGCCTTGACCCTGCCCCAACATATTGTAAACCTCCACTGCTTTTTCTTTGTAAGACATGCTATAATTTTTTGAGTTGGTTATTAATGAGCAATAAATGTATAGATATTAATTGTATAGACAAATAAAAATATCGTAATTCTATTTCGCCATTATTCGATCCCTACATAAAACGTTTTAAAAGATCCTTCTTAGGAAGTTTTCGGAGTAAAAGCAGTATTTCCGTGGAGCAGACCATCCACGGTGTAGGACACCATCACAAAAACAATTCCTGCCAACGAAAAGGGTGTCACCCCATCCCCTGCCATCAGGTGGGCAACAAAAGCCATGACGACATCAAAGAAGATTCCCGCATAGGCCCACTCCTTCAGCACCTTTGACAACCGGCTCCAAATAGCAACCAGGGCCAGAATTTTTGCGGTAGCCAAGGGGTAAATCATCCAGGCCGGGAACCCGAGGTGTTCGTAAAAACCGACCACCATCTCATGTTGGAAGAAATACATCTGCGCAGAAAAAAGCATCAACGCAGTAAGCAATCCAGTGCTTATCCAATAGGCGATTTTCATTCGGTTCAACTTTGATGGAGGTTAAAGCTATAAAATTTCTAGAAGCTCCCCTTCAACCTGATAAAAACCCCATTTCCCAGATTGATAAATTTTCCGGTATCCAGCCAATAGCTCTGTCCAAACAGGGCAACCTCCCAATTATCAGCAATTGAATATCCTGCTGAGGGCATCACAAACAGGCTGTTTACTCCCGGGGAATATGTAGTGACCAGGCCCAACTGAAAAAGCGGTGAAACCGGATATGCCAAATTGCCCAATAGGTTGTATTTAGCTGGCATGAGTCGTTTTGCCGAAGGAACGGTTGAAATGAGCGCCTGATCAATGGTAAAAGAACTGTCAACCCCGGTGGAAGCAAACAAAAAACCACCTGTTAAAAAGAGTTGGTTCGCAAAGACATAATCCGCAGACACCGATGCCGACCACTCTCCAGTGGTATCCTGCCAATTGGATTGTGGATGGAAATAAGTGGCTTCTCCTTTGAGGCCTGCATTCTTGATATTGCCAGCCCACCCAGCGCCAACTGCAACATCTTCGTTCCACCAACTTCCCAACAGCTGAATGTCGTAGCCCCACTTGTTGAAACGATACATGCCTGCTCCAATCCACTTGTCATCATGCTCCGAGGGTTTTATGGCAATGTCGACTGAACGCATTTTGGAGAAATGCCGTTGCACCCTGATCGCATCAACACCGGGGCGTTCCTCGTAGTCGAAATCAATCAGCGAATAGGCATTAAACACATCGTTGCTATTCCAAAACAGGTTGATCCCCCAGTTAATCCGCTGCCGACCTGCTCTGACTTCCCACTTCTCATTGCTCCAATTTATCCACAACCGATCTACCTGCGACAAGACCACCAATGCGTCTGTTTCGGCTAAAATCAAACTCATATCCAACAAGCCTGAATCCTGGGCTACGAGACTCCCATAATTGGGCACTGCATCCACACTTTCACCTGTAAAAATCCGGTTTCTCAATTCAACTCCCAGTGTTGTAGACTTAAGGGGACGTACGCGTATATTAAGCCTGTTGTGGAGCAGGTTGTCGTTGGTGATGGCTTCAAAGTCCCGGTCGGTGCTGAGAATTTGCATGTTTTTGATGTAACCTCGTAGCTCCAGGTAGTCTTTCATCGACTTGTGCGCGGTGTCAGACTGGCACTGGCACCATAAAGCCACGCAACAAAGAAGTATGGTGCTAACGCCTTTCATCAGACACAATGCGGCCGTCTTCGAGTGTAATTACCCTGCGGGCCTTGTCAATGACACGTTGGTCGTGTGTGGAAAAAATAAAGGTGATTCCTTCTTCCTGGTTCAACTGTGCCATGATCTCAAGCAAGTTTTCCGCACTCTTCGAATCGAGGTTGGCGGTGGGCTCATCTGCCAAAACAAAATCGGGTTTTGAGGCCAACGCTCTCGCCACGGCAACTCGCTGTTGCTGTCCTCCGGAAAGTTGTGATGGACGACTGTTCAGCTTGTCTTCCAGTCCTACCTCTTTGAGCAGGCTGCGCACCCGTAATTCACGCTCCGGTTTTGGAGTACCCTGAAGTAGCAAAATAAACTCAGTGTTTTCCTCTGCTGTGAGTACTGGAATCAGATTGTAGCTTTGAAATACAAAACCAATGTGCTTCAATCTAAAATCGATTAGCTCATTGTCTGTCATGCCACTCAACTCATGACCATTCACCTTAACAGATCCAGCGGAGGGTCGATCCAATCCACCTATAATGTTGAGCAAGGTTGTTTTACCCGATCCGGAAGGTCCCACAATGGCGGTAAATTCATTGTCCTCAATTTGGAGGTCAACTCCATCTACTGCATGAACATCCACCACTCCTGGGTAAATCTTGAACAAGTCTTTGGTTTCTACAACAAGCTGATTCATATTTTTCGTATTGCTTCTGCTGGTTTTAATGACAAGGCTTTTTTGGCTGGAAATATCGCTGCTACTACTGCCATTACTATCACCATGACTGTGACGTTCCAATAGCTGCTTGCATCCAGGTAGGGATATATGATCGTTGCAAATCCCATTTCTCCATAGGCTGCGCCACTCAGATTTATTCCATATTTCCCGAAGTAGGCCACGGCTGCCCACGATAATAACAATCCTAAGGGGCCACCAATCATTGCCAAAAAGATAGTTTCCAGCATGATCATCCCAAACACTCTGAATTTGTTCATTCCAATCGCCATCAGCATCCCCAACTCTCTGACGCGTTCGAGAACGGCCATTAGCATGGTATTAACAATACTGAACAGCAGTGCTGTGAGGATGATTCCTACAATGATGTAGAGGTAGGCTCCAAATGCTTCTACCAGGTAACGCATGCCAGAGGCCAAATCCATCCAGGACAACACCTCGAGGTTTGGAAAAATCTGCTGAAACTGAGTGGCCATTGGTTCGGCCAATTCATGGCTGTTGAGCAATACCGCAACTTCGTGCACTCCGACAGGTATGCCAATTAGTTGACGTAAATCCTCTTTTCGAACAAAGGCATGTTGCTCATCAAAAAGGTTATTTCCACTGTTGTAGATGCCGACCACCCGAAAAGCTCCGGCAGTCATATCTCCATTTACGTCCTGAAGCGTCAATACAAGCTTAGAGCGGAGGTGTGCCTTGTACTTTTCAGCCATTTCCTGGCTGATCAGAATGGGAAGTCGCTTATTGGCAGGCAGGTACTCACCTTCCTCTACTTTGGTGTGCAAATCAGTTACTGTGGCTTCTGCATCCGGGTCTACCCCCATCAAAGTAATTCCTCCTGTTGCATTGGCTGAACCAAGCATGGACATGACCAATAAACGCTCACTAACACCCTCTACTGCTTGCTCATCCTTCAGTGCCTGCCGCAAGGCACTCACATCTTCAATAAACAGATTGGCACGCATATCATCTCTAAAACCGGGCCTGTGAACCTGAAAGTGCGACATCTCCAGACGGATAACACTGTCAATTTTTTGCCGCATCATGCCCTCAACAAAAGCCGAAGCAAAAACTCCCGCAAACAGGCCCAGTGCCACTGCGATAATGACCACGAGGCTGCGAATCTTCTGCCGCCACACATTTCTCCAGGCTATTTGTATCAACAGCATCATTGTCGCATGGCCTCTATTGCACTCATATGCATCACTTTTATTAACGGATAGATGGAGATGAAACAGGCTATTCCTGTAACTATTAATGCCTGTTGTACAAAAATTTCGGGCTGTATGGAAGCTTGCAATACAGCTTCCATCCCGTAATCTTCCACCATCTTGGAAATGTCTTCGCCAAATCGCACCGGCCTTAGATAGAAATAGGTACAGACAGGTAGTGCCCCAATCATCCCGGCAAATGCCCCACAAATCGAAATAATGATCACTTCAATCCACACCACCAATGCCAGTTGAACTCTTTTCATACCAATGGCTACCAGTACTCCGAACTCATGCCTGCGCTCTGCCAGCATCATTAGTACTGTACCGAAAATACCGAAGGAAACCACCAAATACAGAATAAACATAAACACATAACCTTCCACTCTGTCGGTCTCAATCATATTGATCAACTCGGGCATGAGCGTTTCCCACGACATCACCTCAAACCGACTATCAATATGTGCTGCAAGCTGTTGTGTGACATCCGTTGCTGCATTTGGATCCCTCAATAACAAGATGACTGAGGTACAACGGTTTTCCATTCCAAATAACCACTGTGCTTCTTTGAGTGGCAAGAAGATAACATGTTTACTCAACTCTGGTGAACCAAACTTAATTAGCCCTTTTACCAGATACTTGCCGGCTGCACTCACGCCATGAAAACCCTGGCCCAATAACACTATCGTATCGCCAACTCCCAACTCCAGAAAATCGGCTAAACCTGCCCCTAACAAAACAGCCTTGTCCTCTGCCTCTAAATAATCGCCTTCAACAACACGCTCATCCAGTTCCATGAGTTTTCCCTCTGCCACAGGATCAATTCCAACAACCATTGCTCCCTTGGTTACATCTTTTGATGCCGCCAAAGAAAACGTCTCTACACGTTGGACATAACCATCTATTTCAGAGTCACTTGAAATAATTTTAATCAATGTATCATTCAATACCATGCTGTTGTCAAGGTTCTGGTCGTCCCAATAGCCATCAGCATGAATTTGAGCATACCCCATATAGGAGCCGACCATGGATTGAATCATGTTGACATAGGTTCCTTCTTTGATGCTCATCATAAGGGTTGAGAGAATCACCGCAAAGAACACTGAGGCCATGGTGATAGACGTTCTGCGCTTGTTGCGCCACAAATTTCTCCAGGCTAGTTTTAAATACATTACCGCACTTTTTTCATGCGTTGGGTTGTGAAGAACTCCTCTTCTATGGGTTCGTCAAACTCAATGGCGTTAATTTCCATCACTGTCTTTTGTCCCTCTTTGTCAACCGGGATCAACTCCGACCGAGTAGCCAGCATTTGACCACCCAGTTCTTTAACTACCGAAGAGTTCATGATATTGACAAGGTAATTGTCTTCGTCATACATTTCAGCCCTAAGCTGTATAAAATCTGCCTTGTCGATGAACGTAACAATTCTCCCCCACACCACTGGAGCATCAGGCTTTGGAATTAATTCAATCTTGTAGCAGCTACGCCCCAGGATGGTAGAGTCTCCTGCCAACCGATGGGTGTAGTCATTCACAATTGAAGATTCGCGAACGAGATCATCGTTGGTAAAATCCGTGCCCATCCAGTTTTGCATCATCATGCTGGGGGGTAATTTGATTGTTCTTTCTATGGATGGAACCCAATTCCAAACTTCTTTACCCCGCTTGAGAAATACAATGCCTTTTTCTTTTGCCGGAGAGGTGATCAAAATCATGCTGTACTCGTTCCCTTTTGACCACGTTTTGAGGGACATTTCCCTAGACCATCTGGGCCTGACAATGGTAATCGTCATATCCGATTGCGCGGTCTCTACACCCCGTTGTTTCTCATCAGCTTTTGCCACAATCTCTCTGGCATCCTGTGCATATCCAATTTCTGCGCAGAACAACAGGGCGGTACACACGATGGTCAAAATGTATTTTAATTGCATAATGAGTTTCTCTACAGACTTGGTTTTAAACTAAATATAAGAGAAATGCCCACTCGTCAGTAGAACACTGACAATAATCATCTTTTTAGGCCAACAAAAAAGACCGACTCTCCTAATGGAGAATCGGTCTCAAACTAACCCAATGAATTGTCCTTTTGGTATCCAAGTATTGCTACTTGCTTCACAGCACCTAAGTTATTGTTTGGCAATAACGGGGACAATCACGCTATCTAAACAATGTTGTTGTGGGATTGTTCGAACAAATTAATTTCCCATCGCCATTTCCATCAATTCTTCCCACCAGGCAAGGTTTGGCGCATCGGCAATGGTGAATATTTCTCCCACTTTTGGCGTTACCATTTGATACGGTTTGTCAGTACTGGCTTTGGTAAATCGCTCAATAGGATCGGTCCAACTGTGCAGTGATAAGACAAATTTACCCCAATGGATCGGCATCACGTGAGCTGCTTTTAAATCTGCTCCAGCTTGTGCGCTTTCCTCTGGCATCATGTGAATGTTGGACCAATTTTCATTGTATTGACCACATTCGACCATCGCAAAATCGAAAGGCCCATACTTCTCACCTATCTTTTTAAACTCTGGCGTGTAACCAGAATCTCCGCTGAAATAGACTTTCTTATTCTTTCCATTGAACACCCATGAACACCAAAGCGTTTTGGAACGATCTAACAACCCGCGCCCTGAAAAATGGCGTGAAGGAGTGCAAGCCAACTCAATGTTGTCATCAAAATTGACCGTTTCCCACCAATCCAGCTCCGTGATATGGTCGGGATTGATGCCCCATTTTTCCAGGTGTGCTCCTACTCCCAGCGACACGTAAAATTTATCAGTTTTCTCACCCAAAGCTTTCATGGTAGCGTAGTCCAGGTGATCGTAATGATCATGAGAAATCACCACAGCATCAATCTCTGGCAGTTGATCTACCGTCATATGTTCCGAATAGTCGAATCGCTTTGGTCCCATAAATTGGAACATCGAAGCCCGCTCACTAAAAACCGGGTCAATCAAAAACACTTTGCCTTCCAGCTTTAGGATAACCGAAGAATGTCCGAACCAGGAAACAGATATAGCACTGTCGGGCATGGCAGCAAATTGCTCCGCATTAAACGGTGTGGCTGCCACAACCGACTTCGGGGTTGCGTTTTCCACCCCAGTCATCATTTGCCAGAACGTAGACGCAATTTTAGACGGTCCCATGTCCATGCCCGTTTCAATGGTGTTTTGAAAAATTCCGTCTTTGAAATTTGGCGATTGCTCCATTCTCATTAGTCTTTCACCAATTGCTACCGTTCCTATCTGTGGTGCAAAACTCAAAAACAAAGCTCCACTCAAAACAAGGCCTACCACAATAACAGCTGTGGACTTCAGCACAATTCGTATTGGTTTTTTAATCTTCATATACAGCAGGACGATTTAGCTACGATAATATTGGAATTTTTTGGAACTATGCTTTAGAACAGCAATAAGTTGTTTGTTTCTGCAAAGCCAATTGGTGATTGGCACAAAAAAGGCCGCCTCCTTTCAGAAGCAGCCCTGCTGTCAATTGTAGGTTCTGTTTAAGTCAAATGGCCAATTACGACCAGACGACCATGTCAAACTCATCTGGAAGTTGCTGGTTCAGCTCCGCCATGGTTGGTTTGCTGGAACTTACATCCAAATTACCGTCACCATTGATGTCTACATGCTGTTTTCCAACTAAAACGCAACCGAGAATTTGTGTGTGGTAGTTCCCCGAATGGATAAGGATGTAATCGCGGTTGTCCACATTGGTGATGTGAAAATGGTCTCCGTATTTAGCTGAATTCCTTTTGACCACTTTGTACTGTCCCTCAGGAATACAACTTACCCGCTTCTCATTATTTTTCCAGGGGAGCTCCAGGGTTTTGCAACTATACACGATATTGTTGTCTTCGTAAATGTTCAGTTGACCAAGGGTTTGGACAGTTGATGCACTATCCCTGCTGATTTCTACTTTTCTCATGGTTTGGATTAATGTTACATATTTATTGATTCGTTCAAGCTAATCTGATTTCAATCCAGGCGTTGATCGCAAATGCTCATTGGCATCTTGCAATGTATGGATGGATTCAAAATGTTTGTCTACTTCATCGTGTGAGATTTTTCCACCGTACGAATAATGCATGTGTGCCTTGCTCACCCAACGTTCCAAATCAGAAAGTAAATGGTACTTGAGGCTTTCTCTTCCTTCCGGTTGTCGAGGCGCCTCCAGCTCCACCTGCGCATCGGTTCGAGGAGTGGTCAGGCTCAACACACTTTCAAATGTCGGTGCTACAGCTACACGTTGACTGGGAATTTCGCTGCGATCAATCCCTTGCCAATCCAACACGGTGGCAATAATGGAAGTGTGATCATAAGGTGTCTCATTGGGGTCTAACGAACGAAACACAGTTCCTGTAGGGATGTATGGTGAGGCCATGATGGTTGGGATGCGAACTCCAAATCGGTCGAAGTAAAATCCTTCGCCACCGGGCCGGCTTTTCTCATCAGGAATCGCAGCTCCCCATGGTGGAGGAACATGATCGTAGCAGCCACCGTGCTCATCATAAGTAAGAATAAACAAGGTCTTGTCCCAATTAGGACTGGCTCGAACGGCATTCCATATTTTCAGGAGAAACACCTCTCCTGCGGACACATCTGACGGTGGGTGTTCGCTGGTGGCTCCATGCACGCTGCCCAGGGTGTCCCCTAAAAACTCCGGTTCCAAAAAGGAATAAGCTGGCAACTCCCCTTTCTCACAATCTTTGATAAAATCATCAATGCGGTTAAAGTGAAAATCGAGCAACGGGTCCCACAACTTGGTAAAGCTCGTACGGGTCAAAGAAGGCATGAGCAAACTGGACTTATATACCTTCCAGCTAACACCGTGATTTTCCAGGACGTTAAAAATGGTTTCTGCTCCAAAGAAAACTCCTTCGCTGTTGTTGACGCGTCCTTCAGAGGTACCAGCCGCAACAAAAGCCCGGTTGGGCGAAGTTTGTGTTGGACTGGAGGCATGCCAGGCATCAGAAATGGCAAAATCCCTTGCAATGCCCGACATCACAGGCACCTGCTCTGGGCTGTAGGTTTGCATGATGTGCTGGGCATCGGCATCTTCTACTGTGAAGTAATTGCGCAAAAAACCTTTCATTTTTGGCAAGTGCCCTTCCACCGGAATTTCTTCACCAAACAATTGCTTGGTCATGTTGCTGAAGCTCTCTTGCGGATCGGGAGCCGGAATAAAATAGTTGTCCGTCCCCCTTTGTACTGGTACCTCAGCGGGTTCATTGCCCGGAGCATTGGGATTGGTGTAATCTCCAAAAGCCAGGCCTTCATATTGTTTGTTGCCATCTGGGATTACCCAGTTGGAAGGTGAAATATCCTGATCATACAACCAGCCAACCAAATTGTCGAAAGACCGGTTCTCCATCATCAACACGACAATGTGGTCTATCTGCGGTAGGATTTTTCCCATAGGATTTCAGATTTAGGTAATGGATTCAGGCCAAATCTAAAGGATAGGAAGAACTTTTACTAGCGTATAAATACGGGTTTTTCGGGTTGAGGAACTCTTCCTAAATTAGCCCTTCTAAAAATCACATTGATGGCAGCTACAATCACCCAATCCAACTTCACCTTTCTCAAAGACCTTGAAAAGAACAACAACCGCGATTGGTTCACCGAACACAAGAAGCGTTACCTGGCTGAACACGAAAACGTGGTTGGTTTTGCCGATGCGCTGATTGCTGCCATGGGCGAAGTCGACAACATTGAGACACCTACCGGAAAAAAGAGTTTGTTTCGCATCTACCGGGACACGCGGTTTTCCAACAACAAAACACCTTATAAAACACATTGGAGCGGTGGCTTAAAACGGGCCACAAAATTGCTGCGAGGTGGCTATTATTTTCACATCCAACCGGGCGAGTCGTTTGTGGGCGGTGGTTTTTGGGGCCCTAACCCCGATGATCTGAAACGCATTCGCGAAGACATCGCACAAGACGACAGCGAGCTACGGAAAATTATCGGTGATAAAACATTTGTTGAGACGTTTGGCACGTTGCATGGAGATCAGGTAAAAACTGCACCGAAGGGATATTCCAAAGATCACCCCGCCATCGATTTACTGCGCTACAAATCGTACACAATCATGCGTTCATTTTCCGACAAAGAGGTATTGGCTCCAGACTTTCTGAATCAGGTGGTAGACACTTTTGGAAAAATGCGCCCCTTTTTCGACTACATGAGTGAGGTGCTCACCACAGATTCCAATGGCAATCCGTTGCATTGAGAACAATTGGAGCTGTTGCATACTTCGAGTGCCACAACCAGACTTCGAGTGCCTCAGTCTGCTTCCATGCATGCGAAGTGCGCTTCGAAATTTTCAGCATACTTGTCAATTGATTTAAAACTTATCCTTTCAATCCGATAGCAGCATATGAGTTTCTTACAAGAGTTAAAAAATCACCCCAAAGGTCTGTCAGTACTCTTCTTTACGGAAATGTGGGAACGCTTTAGTTATTATGGGATGCGGGCGATACTTATTCTTTATCTCACCGCAAAGGAATCCTTACCTAACGGAGGCCTAGGCTTAGAGGAGAATTCAGCTCTTGAAATCTACGGATTGTACACGGCTTTCGTCTACATCATGGCCATCCCGGGAGGGCTCATAGCCGACCATCTACTAGGACAGAAGAAATCCATCATGATTGGAGGCTTTTTACTTTGTGCTGGCCATTTCATTTTAGCAATCGACAGTTACGAAGCATTTTTAGTTGGATTGGTGGTCATCGTATCTGGCGTAGGAATGCTCAAACCAAACATATCTTCAATGGTTGGTGGTCTTTATAAAAAGGGGGATTCCCGCAGAGATACCGGTTTTATCATATTCTATATGGGTATAAATATAGGAGCCTTTATTGCCCCATTACTCGTTGGATATATTGGCGAGGTACATAATTGGCACTATGGTTTTGGTTTGGCCGGAATAGGCATGCTTATCGGTCAGTTTGTATTTCTGCGTGGACAAAAACATCTGGTTGGAATTGGAGATTTTGTTCCTATAAAAAGAGAAAAGAGCACCGGTCAGAAAGTGCCATTAACAAGAGAAGAATGGGACAGAATAATTGTCCTCTTAATCTCATTTATTCTAATCATAGTTTTTTGGGGAGCCTACGAGCAAGCTGGTGGACTAATGAATCTATATGCCAAGGAAAAAGTCAATCGCGTATTGGGATCCTTTGAACTATTTCAAGTGATACGGGTCATTGAAGTTCCTGCCAGCTTTCTCCAAGGCTTGCATGCTTTTTATGTCATATTGATTGGTGCACCGATGGCAGCATTTTGGATCTGGTGGCGCAAAAAAGGAAGAGAATCATCCTCTCTTTTCAAAATGGCTGCTGGCACGATTGCAGCAGGTATTGGTTTTGTGTTTTTGATGGGAGCCGCATGGGATCAAGCCAACTCTTTTGATGGTAAAGCTGCTTTGTGGTGGATGTTTGCAGCGTATTTACTTCATGTAGTAGGAGAGCTAAGCATATCTCCGGTAGCTCTGTCGTTCATTACCAAACTATCTCCAGGAAAAACTGTATCCTCCATGATGGGACTGTTTTTCTTCGCTTCGGGGTTGGGCAACTACCTGGCCAGTAAAGTTGGCCAGGCGGCCAAAACCCAAGGTGAAATGGAAGTGTTTACAGGGATATTTATCTTCTGCACCATTTTCGGGTTACTGCTTATTGTTTTGGTTAAAAAACTGAAGAAGCTTACCCACGGAGCTGAAGAAGAGTTGGTGCAAGCACCAGAAGAAGCTTGATTAAGCTTCTTCTGACACTACAATCTTGTTGATTTTGTCACCACCTTGAATCTTGTTAATGATTTCAACACCTTCCACTACTTTTCCAAAGCAAGTGTGGTTGCGATCGAGGTGAGCTGTTTGCTCGCGGCTGTGGCAGACGAAAAATTGAGAACCACCAGTGTTTCGGCCAGCATGTGCCATGCTCAATACACCTGTGTCGTGAAACTGATTTCCACCGTCCAATTCACAGTCGATTTGGTATCCAGGACCACCAGCCCCTGTTCCGTTGGGACAACCACCTTGAATCACAAAATTGGGTATCACCCGGTGAAAGGTCAGGCCATCGTAAAAACCGCTCTCACTGAGGTTGATAAAATTTTGAACTGTATTCGGGGCATCTTCGTGGTAAAAATTCACCTTCATTACACCATGATCGGTGTGAATTTCTGCTGACTTCATAAATAAGAAATTATTTCATTTTTAAATAGGAGGTCAAAATTAACGCATTTTCGCTCTAAGATGTCATACCACGTCCTTTAAATTGGAACGACATCCTCCCCGTTTTCGACACGTGCAGGAATTCAATTCGCACTCCACCCATTCCATTCAATAGCCTCCGCAGGCAAGTATGCTGGATTCGATGTTACCAGTGCAGTTGCTTTCAACTTCTCCAGCTCTCCGCCCAAAAATGAGGCAATTTGTCGCATACCTTTGACCTTGTCGGCATTGCGTGCTTCAGCCTCCGAGTTATAATTGGTGTTGATGTTGACATCGTAAAAGAAGCGTTCGCCCTCGGCATTCTCCACTACCTCGACCGCTCCAATTTCAATGCCATTACGCTCCAGGAATGCTTCCAGCAATGGAATTTCAGGAATGTTGTAATCGGGCACTAACTCAAACTTGTGTTGGGTCGAAGTCGTGGGGCAAAAATCTTCCCCAACCTGGCAGCTATCGGCCGGGCACAGCTCAAAACCTCCCGATGTGTCTACGCGCACGGCATAGTAAAATTGACCGCCTACAAACTCCAGTCGGGTAATAAACGGCTCACATGGCTGAATGTATTCTTGCAACAGCATGACCCCGCCAATGGTTTCAAAGTCAAACTCCAGTTTCTGAACATGGTCTTGTAACGCTTCAGGGGTTCGAAACAATTGTACGCCCAATCCTTTTCCACCCCTGTTGGGCTTCGTAATGAATGGTCGGCCTCTGAATTTTTCAGCAGCATCCAGCAATTGCTGTTTTCCAACGGTAGCGATGGTATCGGGTGTTTTTACGCCTACTTTGTTCAACTCGAGGTATTGCTCCGATTTGCGTACTTCCAATTGAATGGCCCTGCGGTCGTTGACAACTCTGCGACCATGGCGCTCCAACCAGGCAATGATCGACTCGGTTAACTCCACGGCATAGCGGTGATCGCGGGTGTGCGATGAAGCACTCATCCGGTTGTAAAAAACCCCTTCGGGCGGAATGGCATTGAGGTCGACTGTTCCTTCTGACAGAAACCATTCTTCAAACGGAATGCCTTTTTCACTGAGTTCGATTCGGAGTGGCTCAACCCACGCGGAATTTTCGTGCAAGATGTAAACTTTGGGTTCGTTGTTCATGTTGATATTGGATTAAGGGTATAAAAAAAAGCCCTCCCGAGAATTCGGGAAGGCTTTATATGATTGAATGATGTGTGTTTGTATCTATCTAAAAACGGCCAGCATAAAATCAAATACTCCTCTCCCGGAAGGGATGGTACAACAACACATACAACACAATAGTGCGTTGAGGCCGGAATGGATATTTGAGGTCGTTTTCAATCTTTTGCGATCGGAGGATTAAAGGTAGAACGATTTTTAATAAAATAACAGCGGCAATACAAATTACTTGATCCTTTTCCATTATTTTGAGCCAAATACAACTCCATGCGTTTACAAAAAATTCTATTTTTCTTACTGGTTGCAGCGCTTTCAAGTTGCCACAACACTCCTCCACCTTACATATTTGACCCTGCAACCTTGTCTGTTCATCCTGACTTACGGGAACACCTTGACCACGAGAAAGCTCCATTTTACCACGGAGTGGCTTCTGGTGATCCCACGCAAGAGGCGGTAATAATCTGGACCAAGTTGACCCTGGATAGTTCGGTCAATGCTGTTGAAGTACACTGGGAAATGAGCGCTGATCCATCCTTTGGTTCCACCGTGCAATCCGGTCAGGTGACTACTGATGCTCTGCGGTTTCACACCGTGAAAGTGGATGTGAAGGGACTACAGGAAAACACCCGCTATTTTTACCGGTTCCGTTACATGGATAGGTGGTCAGACTTGGGAGAATCAAAGACTCTTCCGGCTAACCCAGACAGCTTCGATTTAGCGTTTGTCGCCTGCAGCAACTACGAGTTCGGTTATTTCCACAACTACCGGTTCATTGCCAACGATTCCACTGTAGACCTGGTTTTGCACCTGGGTGATTACATCTATGAATACGCGGTGGGTGTTTATGGTGACACTGCTTATCATCGCTTGCACGTGCCAGCGGGCGAGGTCATCAGCCTGGATGATTACCGCACCCGTTATTCGCAATACCGCCTGGACCCAGACCTCCAGCTAGCGCACCAAAAGAAACCATTTGTACAAATTTGGGACGATCACGAACTGGCCAACAACGCCTATGTTGAGGGAGCTCAAAATCATCAGGAGGATGAAGGCTCCTGGGAATCCAGAAAGCGGGCGATACAAAAAGCCTATTACGAATGGATGCCCGTTCGGGAACAGGCTTCCAAACAATTGTACCGTTCTTTTCGCCTGGGTGATTTATTGGAGCTTTCTGTGCTCGACACCCGGCTGGCCGGACGTACCAAGCAGGTCGATAGCATGTCTGCTCCTAATTACCGTGACAGCAACCGTACGATATTGGGTCAGGTTCAAAAAGATTGGTTGAAGCAACAACTAAAACACGATGTTACCTGGAAAATCATTGGCAACCAAGTGCCATTCGGTCCACTGTATTTTCCCATGGATGAGAAAGGCGATCGCTACATGGATGGATGGGACGGCTATCCAACTGAACGCACGGAGTTGGTCGAGTTTATGCGCGACACGCCCATTGACAACGTAGTATTTCTCACAGGAGATTTTCACCGGGCCGTGGCTTTTGAAAATGATTTGGACGGCACCCTGGACACGGAAGACAATGTATCTGTTGAATTTGTGGTTACCAGCATCACCTCTTCCAACGATGACGAATGGCGTGGGAAGGATACAGCCATCCTGTTCAAGGAACGCTACTTGGATTACAACCAGCACATGAAATACATCAACAACGAGGACCATGGCTATGGTGTGCTGCGGATTGCACCTGAAGCCGTGCAGGCAGATTACTACTTCACCAGTACGTTGAGCAAAGGTGCTGCCACTAAGCGCAAGGAGCAATCCATTCAGGTTCGGTCCGGTGAATCGAAGCTGGTGCTTTTAGAAGATTAGGTTATTTGATTTTCTGATTTAGTGACTTAGGGTAAGCTCCCTCCCGCTGGCCAACGCTTCAGTGCTTTTTGTTTTACTGCCTCATTTTTCAAAGGTCACGATGAGTACTTTGCATACAGTCAAGACTAACTTGCCAATAACTACCCGATTTTCGAATAGAGAATCAATGGCTGTTTTAATGCTCCATCACTTCTATAGTTCCAAAAGGCCGCGACTTGTTCTTGCTCCCATTGAGTCGGTTCACTAATCCAGCGTTCGTTACCTCAGCGCACAATCTTTTATCTTATGCCCCAATTAAATGGATAAAACAATGAAACGCGATCACCTGGAAGATTTGAAGGCCATTGTTGCGGTGATGAAACCCAATGAAATTCATACGGCCCGAAAGTTTATTACGGCCTTTGAAGGCAATGCTACCAAGGGGCGAAATAAGTCGCTGATGCTGTTTGAATTGATTTTGGAGAAGCCTCAGATTAACATTGAAGATGCACACAAAAAGCTTAGTTCCTGGGGTCAGGGTCAACTTTCCTACAAAGCCTTAACAATCCTGATTAAAAGGCTACAAAACAAGCTACCAGAGTCGATGCTATTAGACGTCAACATCAGTAGAAAAGATGTTTATGGGCCGTGGTATAGGGATGATAAAACAATGAGAAAGAGATTAATCGAGGCAAATCTACTTTCTGCTAAAGGGCTTTATCAATTGGCGCGTGAAATTTATGATGATGTAATTGTCATAGCTGAAAAATATGAAAATTACGGATGCCTGATAGAAGCACTTGTTGCAAAACAGGAAATTTTAGGTTTTTATGTTGGTAAAACTGAGTTCGATAAGTATTCAGAATAAGATGATTTTTTTTCAGCAGCGATACGTGGCTGTACTTGCTGCAAGACAATGGTATATTAAATACTTTTCAGAATCGGACAGAGCAGGAATTCCGAATGACAACACGGGTTTTCGCGAAGAAGCTAAAACCAATCTCGACAAACTCTATCAAGAAACAAAATCGCCTTTAGTTGGGTTTTATTTTTATCTAGTAATGATGGATTTCAATCTCTTTCTGGGAGAATTTCAAAAGAGTTGTCTGATGGGAAAAAAATTGCTACAAATAATAAATTCCGGCACTACAAGGTTTCAAAAAACGATGAAGGCGGGCGCTTACTCTGATTTAGCTGAAAATGAAATGTTCATTTTTGATTTTAAATCGTCCGCTCAAAATTCGATTAAAGCACTTTTATTTCGTAAATCACAAAATTATAGCGGACTCATGTATCAAGAGGTTTATTTCAGAGCGCTATACTATCAAGGAGAAATCGAGAAATCGGGGGAGTTAATCAAAGAAATTCTGGACAATTCCTTTAAATATGCCCCACCCTTTCAATATGCCAAAAGGAGCTATCTAAAAGCATGTTTCCACTTTGTTCAAGCTGAATTCAAAACCGCTTTCCTCCAACTTCAAAACACCAAAGATCTTGACAACGACAAAGAAGGCTGGAACATTGGCAAACGGCTACTCACTATTTTAATTCATCTGGAACAAGACGATTGGGATCTGGCAGAAGCGGCCATTACTAACCTGCGCATGCACATTCAAAGGTTAAAACCGGAAGGAACCGTGCGCCAGCGTGATGTGGTAATTTTGAAAGTGTTGCAAAAATTGGTGCTGGCCAGCTTTGACTATCAACAAGTACTCGACAAACACCCTGAACTCTTCGAACAACTCGATCGCACCGACCGTGAATACCGCTGGCAGGTGAAAAGCCCTGAGATGGTGGTGTTCCATCACTGGTTTCAGGATAAGGTGGCGGAGGTCCCCTATCGTTTTCGGGTACCGGAGCCTTTGATGAAGAAATTTGGCGCGAAGTCGCCTGCTGCTGATTTGGAGATTTGAGGAAGCTTCAGTAATCCAGTCTGTAATGGCCGCCTATTACCTTGTTCTTTCTTTGTCTTGAAACAAAGAATAGAACCAAAGAAAATTCAAGACTTCTGAAAAGTCCGGGTAAAAGCTACGAAGCACTCCGGCCGGTCCGCTTACCGAGACGTCCCAATGAAAAATTGGGACTTAGGGTAAGCTCCTTCCCACCAGGCCTCGCTAAAGTGCTCCTTGTTTTACTGCCGTATTTTTCACAGGTCACAAGTGTTTCAATATTGTCTACTGAGCGACCTTCGGGAATTTTTCCTGGTGTTAATTAAAGTTGGGGATGAAAAACCAATACAATGTCACTTCGAGCCTGTCTGTCAGGCAGGTGGTTTTGGGTTGTGAAGCGTAACAACTCAAAATTGTATCGAGAAGTGATAAGATAGACTATGACAATTGTGGACTGTTCTCGATACAATTTTGTTGCAGACTTCGGGTACCTTAGCCTGCAACAAAATCAGGCACAAAAGACAAGCTGCCCTGCATCCATTGTATGCTCTCCGAAAAAGTCGTTCTGACTCCAATTTTTAAAGACTAAAATTGGTTATATTTGGTATACCCCCTATTAACTTTTCTATCTGCATTCAGCCATGGCTCTGACTTAAATACTTGTCTGGGCTTAAGTGAACTAAATAGAATTCCATTTATTCACTTGCCATTTGCAATAGAACCAACCCCGAAAAGAAAAGCATGCATACCCACGCTGCCACTGTGCAAGACAATAAAAGCCATCCGACAGCTATCGGATCGGTTGCCAAGGAAGCTTCTCAAAAACAAAGTAATGGTGCGTCTGGTATTCAGTTTGTGGACAATCGAACAGAATCTATTGCTCAAAGAAAATTGCAGGAAATTGCCAATACTAGTCCGCGAACAATACAGTTGAAAACCTTTCAGAGCAGAGCTGACAATAACTCCTGGGGTCAACAAGGAGTTCAATTGGCGGCCATGGCAGACGACCATTCTGCTCAACAAGAAAATACCATCCAAAAACAAGCTGGCCCAGAACACAGTCGAAAGGAAAATAACACAGGTCTACCTAACGATCTAAAATTGGGCATCGAAAACCTCTCTGGCTACTCCATGGATGATGTAAAAGTACATTACAATTCCAATAAGCCGGCCCAACTTAGTGCCCACGCCTATGCGCAAGGAACCGATATTCACGTTGCTTCGGGCCAGGAAAAACATTTACCACATGAGGCCTGGCATGTAGTTCAGCAAAAGAAAGGCAACGTAAAACCCACAGTTCAATTAAAGGGACGGTTTAACATCAATGACAACAGCAATTTGGAGCGTGAAGCTGATGTTATGGGAATGCGTTCAACACGTCTTGGACAGTTTTATCTTTCGAATGAGCTGTCGCCAGGAATGGGAAATTCTGGCGAAACCGTTGTTCAGAAACAACGATTTTCGACCTCAACTGCTGGTAATGTCATTCAGTGCAATTACATGGACGAAGCCCGACTTTATGAAAAGAATTTGGGGCAATATGCCTATAGTGATGTTATAGCTACGGGAGCAGCTACCACCGCAGTAAATAAAATGAAGGATGTTATGGGAACCACGGCAGATGCTACGAATGCACCCCGTGTTTTTGGTGGCGATGACCCGCGTTACCCAGGTAATGTAGGCAAGGATCTTGGTCGGGTAACAAATGCCATTAATGGCGGAAATTTGCGCGAAAAAATGACTGCATTTTACAATGCCTCATTGGGTTCGTTTAAAAAGATGCTTACTGAACGGCTTACAGGACAAGGTGAATGGGATGATATCGCCTTGGGAATAGGTGGGTTGGGAATAGGAGATCAAGGGCAAGCAGCACTCAGGGAGTCACATGGTCGAATGAATGCTACCTTCAAATCCAGTTCAATGAAGGATTTGTACGTAGCTCCTGGCGATCCTATTGCCAGATCAGGGACCGATGAGCTCTATAAAGCCCAGTCAATTGGTAAGGATAAGAAGCCGCGTATTGAAAGCATAGACCAGACCGATGACGGTGCGTTAAATGATTTGAGAATGACTGGCCTGGCTGGTCTTACCATCACTTCGGCCGACCTTATTGGCGATGCCAATGCAAGCTTTGGAAACTTTTTTAAGACCAGTATATTTACAAAGCTAAAAACCGCATTAACAGCGCTCCATACAGCTCGGGCCAATGGAGATGCCCAGGCAGTTGTTATCCCACACCTTTCATCTGTAAAACAACTGTCATGGAAATGGCTTAAAGAAAATACCTCAGGCAAATCTGACCTCGAAGAGTTTAGAGAAGTTCAGCCGGAAGTACGGGAAAAGATCAATGCCATTTCCCCATTGCTGGATCAGTTAAGTGCACTTGTTGCTCCTGAGGCACTGGCAAACCCAGATGCAGAAGATCAGGCAGCGGCCATTGGTGCATTAGACCTAACAGCCCCACCACTCACAGCCGAAGACGATTTTAATGTAGAGTTGGACAGTTTGGCCGGAGACAACCTTGCATTTCTTCGCAGTGCACTTGGATACCAGCAATACCATAACCTAAGTGAGCAACTTGCGCTGTTTCATCAGAATGCTGGCAACAATACCGAACTTGTTAAGTCAATTGTCGCCATGCGGCAAGCTGCGCAAGCATGGGCCGTAAAAGATGATGAGGCAGAAGCAAATATCCTGGCCACGGCCGAAGGAATGGCTTTAAAGAAACGATTAAAAATAGAGCAACTTCAAAGGCAACTTAATAAAGTGTATAGCTCCAGTACACGTACCAATAACGACTTACAAGTCCCTGATGGCGATGCAACACTGAGTGATGGAGAAAAGGAATTTATCATGGAGAAAATGCCTGCCTATGATCTTGGAGGCGCTAACTATGATGACACCGCTGAATTACCGTGGGAAGAAGGTGCAACTCGTTATGTTGCCAGTACCAATAACAGTTGGGTAAACGATGCAGTCACCAAATTAAAAATGCCCGTACTTACAGGTCCATCGGGAACAACTGATCGCATGTTTCAGGCGTTGAAATACCTTGGAATTTACGACAACGGTGTAAATAAATACAATTTTCGATATGCCTTGTTAGGTTGGATGTTAACCAGTAGGGATCATAGTTTTCACGAAATAATGGCAGTGGCCAAAACATATAATTGCAACTACGAAGCGGGGCCTGATTCTTATAAACATATGCAACCAATTGCTGAACCGTTGCTTCGGGCAAATGTGTGTCGTTCTCCGGGTTACCTGCACCTTTTCCCTGATGAAGTGGAATATCATAGAAATATAGATGGAGGCAATTCAGTTTTGTACGAACCAGTTCGTGGCACACTCAATAACCTCACTGCTCACAACCAACTTATAGAAAACCAAACAGGTTTGGACGCAGCGAACTATGACGATAGTGAACGGCCTAAAATGTATAGAAATGTAACAGCCTACACCACTACTGCCTACCACGTTCAAAATATCGTGGCAAACCACAATAAATTTATTGCCAAGAAAATGATATCAAAACTTCGGTCTAACGCGCGTGATCGAGCAGATCTAATTTGGATGATCAATCAAGGTGCGAGACCTGGACCAGGACCTGACAGAGTTCGCTTTGATGCCGCATTGCTTGCATTTCGCGATCTATCCTTTGGGGATAAACATATGACCAGAGTTGTTGCCTCTTTTCCGGATGTAACTACCGATCAAATTTATGAGGAGGCTTTGCAACACAACAAACACACCCAAACTGCCATGGAAATGTTGCCCTCGTTCGCTGGCCCAGTATACAGAGGAGAAGCATACGTTCCTCCCACGCCATATGGACAAGGAAATGCCATAACACTTGGAAAATTTTGGAGCACCAGCAAGAAAACCAACTTTGCAGATGCTTACGCTACCAGTGCCACAGGAACATTTACGAGGGGAGTGGTCTTGGAAATCAATGCCACCGATGGTAAAGATGTGAGTGCCGTTTCGGTAAACGAAGAACAAGGGGTACGCGATGCTGTTGACGCACCTGATACAGATGAGGTGGTATTATTACCGGGATCAAGACTTGTTGTTAATCAGGAAGCACACGATGATGCAACTTTCCAGCATCAAGTAGTGACGTTAACACAACAGTAACCATTGGATTATCTCCCACCACCATGTTGCTTCTACCTGTTCCCGATGCATTGAGTACTCCGCTATCGCTGCGCACCCGCAAATGGATCGAAGTAAACCAAGAAGGATTCAACGACAATCTCCCGAACGAAGAACTTAGAAAGTCATTCTAAAAATCAGTTCGGATTACTTGAAAAAAAGTTATTTTTGGGCCTCTATCTTCAAGCTATATGGAAAATAAGATCCCCTCCCCCTACATTGTTCCTTTCGATTTCACGCCAGTTAGCGATGCTGCTGTGCAACAAGCGTTGAATATCTCTCGAACCACTGGGGCACCTATCCAACTGTTGCACGTGGTGGAATTGCGCAATGAGTCTGATCAGGCACAGAAAAAGCTCGATGCCGCTGTCGCCAAACTTAACCTGACAGATGCTGATCCTCAAGTTGAGGGAAAAGTGATTGCAGGCAGCATTTATGAAGACATTAGCAAAATTGCAGATTACACAGAGTCTCAACTCATTGTAATGGGAACCCACGGAGCACACGGCTTTCAAAGAATATTTGGTAGCCGGGCGATCAAGGTTATCACCAGTTCCAGTGTTCCTTTTGTTGTAGTACAGAAGGGCACACAACCGCGTCCATATAAGCGTATTGTCGTGCCGGTTGACCTGACCAAGGAAAGTATTTCCGTAATGCGTTTTGCCAAGAACATTGCCAAAGAATTTGGTGCCACGGTTCACGTTGTTGGCGCCCATCAGGGCGATGCCTGGTTTGAGAAAAAGGTGCGGGCCAACATCAAACTCGTTGACAACTACCTGCAAAAAGAAGGTGTGAGCTCTGTTGTCAAGATGCTTGACGGCAATCATGCCTATGAGAAGGAAGTCATGAATTATGCAGAATTGGTGGACGCTGATTTGATTGCCCTGGGTTACTTTTCAGAAAGTATCCTCCCCCAATTTGACAGCTTTGCTCAATCCTTGATTACCAACGAAAGACAAACACCTGTTCTCATCATCAATGCCGAAGAAATTGGCCGCATCTCCTCTCAGTATACCTTCATTGGAGTTTAGAGCAACGAGACCTGCCCTGATTCATCCGGGTTAGCCGTTGCTTTGGTGCGTGTCTTTTGTAGATGGGCCAACATCATTCTGATCTTTCCGTAGTCAATGGCCCCTTTTAAATGGTCGAAGTAAGGTTTGAGTGCATCTCCTTCACCCAAGGTAGCAACTGCTTCTGTAATTTGTTGCTGTTCTTTTTCGCTCACAAACACATGGATGTCAATGTCGTAGCCTTCTACCAGTAACTTGGCTAAGTGAGAAAATACCGTGGTTTCTTTGAGCGAACGATCTTTGGCGATTTCGGTTATGTCTTTTCCTTGTTGAAACAGTTCCCAGGTCGCCAAATAGGTGTCACCCTTCTCCTTTTTCCTGGGAGAGTTTTCCTCAATGACTTTGAGAAACTCTGTGGCGTATAAATCTGCTTTGTGCTCTCCTACCCCATTCACCTCCAAAAACTCCAACCTGTTGGTAGGAAGCTTTGCGCACATATCCTTCAAACTCACATCACTAAACACAACAAAAGCTGGCTTGCCAATCTTTTGGGCAAACTCCTTTCGCAGTTCACGCAGTTTATCGTAGAGAGAAACATCTACTTCCACGTCCTTCAATACCGGAGCTGCAATTTCTTTTTGTTTTTCCAGGCGCTCTTTAATCGTTTGTGGTGTCACCAAACTGACCCGTTTGCCATCAAACAAGATACTCCTGCTTAAACTGGTTAGCTTTAGGTTGTAATTCTCCTTGTAGTCTATCTCCAGGATGCCTTGCTGAATGAACTGTTGTAAAAACAGCTGCCACGCAAAGGCAGTCGTTCTCGTTCCCGCACCAAATGTTTTGATCAGCTCAAACTGATTTTCCCGCACCGTAGCTGAACGCGTTCCTTTCAATATGTCAATCAACGTAGTAACGCTGACACGTTCTCTTGTTCTTGCCACTGCTGAAAGTGCTATTTGGGCCAACAACGTCCCATCAAAATACTGGGGAGGATTTTCGCACACGTCACAATTGCCGCAATCTGCTTCAGTTCTTTCACTGAAATAGGTCATCAGAATCTTTCTTCGGCACACCTGAGCCTCCGAATATTCCTGCATGCGGTTGAGCTTGGCCAACTGAATTTCCTTGTAGGTCGCATCGTCCACATTTTCGATGAACCCCATCTGTGTTTGTACATCGCGGTAGCTGTAAAACAGCACAGTTTCGGCAGGTTTACCATCGCGGCCGGCACGGCCAATTTCCTGGTAATAACTCTCCATGTTGCCCGGCATGTTGTGGTGAATCACAAAACGCACATCGGCTTTGTCAATACCCATTCCAAAAGCTACCGTGGCACAAATCACATCTGTGTTTCCTTGAATAAAATCATCTTGCGCCTTGTCACGCACATCACTGGCCAGTCCGGCATGATAGGCCAGCGCCTTTACCCCTGACTTTTGCAACTTCTCTGCAATGCTTTCAGTAGCGGCTCGACTGCTGCAATAGATGATACCACTTTGGTCAGCATACCGCTTGACGATTCTCAGAATTTGTATCCACTTCTTGCGACCGGGCAATACTGCAAGCGACAAATTGGGCCGATCGAAAGAAGCGAGAAACAGTTTCGGCTGAATCAAATGCAACAATTGTCCAATATCTGAGCGTACCGCTTTATCTGCTGTTGCCGTAAGTGCGACTACCGGAATGGTTGGAAACACATCCTTAAGAATCGACAATTTCTTGTATTCGGGTCGAAAATGGTGTCCCCAACTGCTCACACAATGTGCTTCATCAATGGCGAAAAGCTGAATGTTGAGTTGCTTTAGGTAGTCCAGAAAATTAGCTGCGAACAACCGCTCAGGCGAAACATACAGCAACTTGATGGCCCCAGCCTCCAACTCTTGTCGAATCGACTGCTCTTCCGCACTGGACAAACTGGAATTTAAAAAGGCAGCTGAGATTCCATTGGCCTGCAAACTTTGCACCTGATCTTTCATCAAGGCGATCAAAGGAGATATGACCAGTGTCAACCCCTCTAGTGTAATGGCAGGTAGCTGATAACAGATGGATTTCCCTCCGCCTGTGGGCATCAGTACTACCGCATCTTTTCCATCAAGCACGTGCTCAATGATCTCCCGCTGTAAAGGACGGAATGCGTTGTAGCCAAAGTGTTTCTGTAGTTGATCTTCTAATTGAAGATTGGATGACGGCATATTTTCGATTGGTAAGTCCCTTCAAAATTAGATAAATCCAGTTCAGGATAAAAACCGATTCTCCGCTTCTAAATTTTATCTTTGCGGCCAACCATTGTGACTATGAATACAGCCTTTTCTTCCCTTATCAGCTCGGCCTTATCCATTCCTGTTAAACAGGTAAAAGCTACCCTGCAATTGTTGGATAGTGGCGCGACAGTTCCGTTTATTTCCAGGTACAGAAAAGAAGCCACGGGCAGTTTGGACGAGGTTCAAATTGGTGCCATCAAGGAACAACTGGCGCGACTGCAAACAGTTGAAAAACGCAAGACAACGATTTTAGAGGCCATTCGGGAACAGGATAAATTGACCTCTGAGTTGGAACAACAAATTCAGGCAACCTGGGAGTTGACGGTATTGGAAGACCTATATTTGCCTTACAAGACCAAGCGCAAAACGCGCGCAACTGCTGCCCGGGAGAAAGGACTGGAACCTCTGGCTGGTTTCATCATGAAACAGGAAGTCCGAAATGTGCTTGAAAAAGCGCAAAGCTTTGTGCGCGGTGAGGTCCATTCTGTGGAAGAGGCCCTGGAAGGTGCCCGCGACATCATGGCGGAATGGATCAATGAAAGCTCCGGTGCCCGAAACAGCATTCGGCAGCTCTTTGCCCGGGACAGCACGCTCTCGGCTAAATTGGTGAAGGGCAAAGAACAGGAAGGCGAAAAATACAGCGACTATTTTGCCTATTCAGGTCCATTAAAGAAATGCCCCAGTCACCGTCTATTGGCTATCTGGCGTGGGGAAACGGAAGGTTTTCTGCGTACTTCAATCGCACCACCTGAAGCAGATGCTCTGGAAAAGTTGGAACGCATCTTTGTCAAAGGACACGGTGCCGCATCCGAACAAGTTCAATTGGCAGTAAAAGACAGCTATAAACGGCTGTTGCGCCCATCCATTGAAACGGAGTTTCGGAATGCAGCCAAGGAAAAGGCGGACACTGAAGCCATTCACGTTTTTGCCGAGAACCTGCGCCAACTCCTGCTGGCTGCTCCACTCGGAGCCAAACGAATGCTTGCCATTGACCCTGGGTTTAGGAGTGGTTGCAAAGTCGTATGCCTGGATGAGCAAGGAAATTTGTTGCACAACGAAACAATTTACCCCCACCCTCCGCAAAGCGAAAAACAAAAAGCAGCAGCTAAAATATCCCACCTGGTAGAAGTGTATAAAACACAAGCCATCGCCATTGGAAATGGGACTGCAGGCCGTGAAACGCAGGACTTCATTAAGAATAAAGTATACCTGGCCCAGTGGATAAACGTGTTTATGGTCAATGAATCAGGAGCTTCCATCTATTCCGCTTCGACAGTGGCGCGGGAAGAGTTCCCGCAATACGATGTAACCGTGAGAGGATCTGTTTCCATTGGACGTAGGTTGTTGGATCCTCTGGCTGAACTGGTCAAAATTGACCCAAAATCAATTGGCGTAGGACAATACCAACATGACGTGGACCAAAATCAGTTGAAGGCGAGTTTGGATGAAGTAGTGGAAAGCTGCGTCAACAAAGTGGGCGTCAACCTCAATACTGCCAGTAAACATTTGTTGACCTATGTTTCTGGTGTTGGTCCCAAACTCGCTGCGACCATTGCTGATTATCGGGTGAAAAATGGTGCATTTGAAAGCCGCAAAGCCTTGCTGAAAGTACCCGGTGTTGGTCCAAAGGCCTTTGAGCAGTGCGCTGGGTTTCTGCGCATTGCCAACGCCAAGAATCCCTTAGACAACAGCGCTGTGCACCCTGAGCGGTATCAACTGGTGCAACAGATGGCCAAAGACCTCAAACGGCCAGTGGCCGAACTCCTGGAAGCAGATGACTTAAAATCGACCTTGGATCTAACACGCTACCAAAGTGATTCAGTCGGATTGCCTACGTTGCAGGATATTTTGGATGAATTGCGCAAGCCGGGCCGTGATCCACGAGGAGAAGCCAAGTCCTTCTCTTTTGCATCAGGAATCCGGTCAGTGGAAGATTTGGAGACGGGCATGATTCTTCCTGGGTTGGTTACCAACATCACCAATTTTGGAGCGTTTGTTGACATTGGCGTGAAACAAGACGGGCTGGTCCACATTTCTCAATTGGCCAATCGCTTTGTCAGTGACCCCAATCAAGTGGTGCAGTTGCAACAGGAAGTACGTGTTAAAGTAATGGAAGTAGACATTGCTCGCAAACGCATTGGTCTCTCCATGAAAGAAGCAGAATAATCAACAGACGTTCAGCAAAGGAATTAGACGTCTTGGTTTGGCAAAGCCAAACACAGGGTCTTAAACAGTTCACCATCTGAAATCAGGCATCCTGTCTCCATCATTTCAAACAACTCCAATTCTCGTTGCTTGCTATAATTTTTGTAGGAGGTAAAGACTTTCAACGATGGTGGCGGGTTATCCATCGCTTTCTGCAGGTATTCGGGCTTGGTGAAGTCTACCCCTTCCCTTGGTTCAGCAGTCATGGCTACCAACACAATTTTGGTTTCCAGTGCCTGAAAGGTTCTTAAGGAATAAGCTTCGCGGTATTCGAGGAACTTAATCTTGCGGAGTGTGCCTTCAAAAACAACGTCACTGAATAAGCCTACTATATTTTCGGCTTCTGCAGGTTGTTCTTTTTTCATCTTTTCCCAATCGTCAGCTGTGATGCCGTTTACTATAAGGTATTCGATGAATTCTTTCTCAAGGCTTTGCAGTTCCTCTTTGGTGAGGTATCTATACTTGGGCATAAAAAAGAACAGCCTCCACTAAGTGGAGGCTGCATTTTATTGGATACTGAAATAGAGTGAGTTACTTACGTACGCTTCACGTCTACCGCATTTAATCCTTTTTTACCTTCTTGAACTTCGAATTCCACGGTGTCATTCTCTTGGATTTCGTCAACTAAACCTGAAACGTGAACGAAGAATTCTTCTCCTGAACCGTCTTCTTTGATGAATCCATAACCTTTGGAATCGTTAAAAAATTTTACTGTACCTTGTCTCATAATAAATTGTAATAAAAAAAATAGATGCCGCAAATTTATATGAAAATTACATAACTATCTGTGTCTCCGATAGAAATATATATATTTTTCGTGTTTTTTATGCTGTTGGGGCCAGTATGATGCCAATCAAAGCAGGTGTTTTTTTCGAAATAACGCCTCACTATTACTCCGTAATTTCATCAGATTTAGACCTTTAGGCAGGCTATTTATTCGTGCTAAGCACAATTTACTATTGCTTAAGCTATTTTGCTCATAGCCTCTCTTAACCAGCCGGTTAAGATTCGAATTCCTGAAATTAACTTTCCGAAAGTCCAGGTCTACCAACACATTCAACATTCCTCCAGCGGGTACAGCTAAAGAATAGGAGAGAACAGATTCTATCGGGGAGTTTTGCTTCATTTATTGGTGTTCTCTAAAAGGGGTGATTTCGTCAATTGCTGCCGTTGTATAATGAAATTCACCTTGGATATGCCTCCAAATGCAGCCAAGATGACGGACCAAGAGTCGAATTCCATCTTCTTTCAACTCAATAAAAGGGATAAGTGTCGTTTAATGTCAAAGGTATTGACACACAATCGAATGCTGGTAATTGAGAAAAACTACAAAGGGGCTCCAGCCAAGAAGAACAGTTTATGACTAAACATGATCCAGAAATTGATAGATATCTTCTTCGGGACCAAGACCTAGTTTTTTACGCAAACGATACCGCCCCATTTTAACCGACTTGGGACTGACATTGCGAAGGGCTGCAATTTCTTTGTTGGATAAATTAAGGCGCAGCAATCCACACAACTCGTTTTCCGACTTGGTGAGTCCTGGAAATACAGAGTGCAGTTTGGTATAAAACTCTTTGTTGACTTGTTCAATGTTCTCCTGAATCAAGCTTGTTTTATCGTCTACATGCCCTCTCCCAGTTAGATCCGTCAATACTTCCCGAATGGCTTTGTTCTGCGCATCCCCATCTAGTTTTTTTATGGTGCCTAACCGATCGACCAATTGTTCGTTCGTTTCTCTTAGATTAGATAGGTACAATGCCAGATCTGATACATCTTTCTTCTTCAGGTCCAGTTGGCTACGTAGCTTCTCCCCTTCCAGCAACTTGTTTTTTAACTCTGCTTCCGAAAGTTGGTTTTGCACTTCCAGTAGTTCTCGTTGCTTCTCCTGTTCCTGGCTGCGCTTGCGGAAAGTAAGGTACAAGATGGAAATCAACAACAGGCTTACAATCACGATGGACAGTAGGAGCAAGTAGTTAAAAGATGCCTGCTGTTCAGCCAGCTGCAAGCGTTCTTCCTTGCGAAACAACTTCAGTTGTTGTACCTCTAAATCATTTTTAAGCTTGCCCACCTTCAACGTAGTGACGGATTCCAAAGCATTGCCCAACATGACCTGATTTTGCCGTTGGACACTGTCCATCAGCTGCACCAGCAATTGCTGGTTGACCCGGGCCATTTTTTCGTTGCCAACCTGACTAAAAAACTGCACACAAAGCCCATATAACTGTTTTTTGAACTCGACTCCTCTATAATGGTGTAAGGCATTAACTTCAGGTTTTAGCCGCATAAGCCGCATTCTTGCCTCATCCATGCGGTTGAGCCGAATAAGCATATCGGTTATTCCTGCCTGAGCCTGCACCCTTCTGGTCGAATCCAATTTTTCAGCAAGCAGTTCATTCGCTCTGAATAAATAGAGTGCTGAATCATTCTTCCCAGCTTCGGCATACAACAATGCTATGTTGTCTTGTATGCTGTATTTTAGCTGTACAGCTTTCTTTTCCCTGTTTTCATATTGAGCGTCCCAGAAACGGAGGGCTACGTTGAAATAGTAGCGCGCAGAATCGGGCTGCCCCATTTTACTGTGTATGATGCCCATGTTGTTGTGGGCTCCTGCCAAGGCACGTGTATTTGATCGTCCTATTTCAAGTCCCTTGCGGAAATAAACCAGGGCACTGTCAAATTTTTCAGCCAACATATAAAAGGAGGCAACATGGCCATAAGTCCAATAAATTTGAGGGTCTTCCTCTCCATTCAATTTTATGAAGATATCAAGGGCCGCCCGTGCATGGCGCATTCCTAATTCATGGGCCTGAGCAATATTAAGAACGCGTGAGAATCCCATATGAAGGTCATACCGCATCTGACTAACCGAATCCAGTAAATGCTCGTAGGACAGTGCTTCCAGAAAGCAAACAAAGGCAGAGTCATTTTCTCCAACTTTTGCCAGATTATCGGCTCTGTCAATCAACTCCCTCACATGGCTTTGTGCCTTTTCCCTGGTATCAGTCTTCATCTCTGATTGGGCCTGCGAGTTGACGGTAGCCAACAAAGTAAATAACAACATCCACCCAGCTAACTGCCTGAAGCAAGCCGTGACTATTTTCGTCCTATGGAATGGATATGGGGTGCTCATTAAATTTTTTCAAATAGGGTTTAACTCTACGCTAGAAAAACAAATTGGTTAGGCTTTATCAATGAATTGATAAAATGCATCCCATTGCTCTGCTGACAATTTACCAAATAGAGCCATTCCTTTGGCTCCATTACCACGTGCTTGCTCCAGGCCTTCTTTCCATTCTTCCACTGAAGTAAAAGCGGGCAGGTATAATCCTGCATAAAGGTCTGTTTTACCATTTAATGCCTGGGTGCCTTCTTGAACAGCCTGACCAATCCAACTGATCTCTTCTTCATAAAAACTGTGGTAAATCATTGGAAAGATCCAATCCAGATTCCAGTGAACCCAATCTTGTCGTACTAGTTTTTTGGCTATCTCAGGCGTTGGAAAAACGGCAGCAGAAACAATTTTCCCGTGCTGATGAATGCGTTCCACCAGTTTATTCACCAGGTTGGTAACCGTGTCATAACGGTATTGCAACCACGCCTCATTCGCTGGTGGATTCTCTAATTTCAGGGGGTCTACTCCATTCTGTTCTTTAAATTTTGACCGACAAACTTCGCAGTAGCAATAATCAAACTCAGGTAGTTCTTCGTTTTGAACGAGATCATATTTTTCCCAAAGGGCTCGTGGTAGTATCACATCGCAGTAGCGCACGTAATCCAAGTGCACACCATCAACCAAAGGTTCCCTGGCAAATTTCTCGACTTCCTTAAGAAGGTATTCCTGTACTTCCGTTCTGGAGGGACACAGCCACCGATAATAGTCTACATAGGGTGGTTGGTCAAAACAAGATTCTCCTTTTCTATTGAGCGTATACCATTCGGGGTGATTTTCTCTGACGTATGCTTCTCCGCGGTTGAGGGTCCACATCCAAACGTGGGTTTCCAGCCCTTCTTTTTTGGCGAGTTTAAAAACGACCTCGTCAAATCCTCCAAAAAACACACCGGTGATACCATTCTTCCGCAAAGCAGCTAATTCTTCTTGCCATTCAGCAGGGGTAGTTTCTTTTTTCAGGCCACGCCAAACCCAATTCTTTTGCACGCCCTTTTCGTCTGTTGTGGTGAGGCAACTAACAAGCAATTCAGCGTGCATTGCTGCCAACCCGAGCACACCGGCTCTTTTAAGAAAAGTTCGTTTATCCATTGGTGGGACTGTTTTTTCTGAGATGCTCCCTAATCAAACCGTTGTGATCAATTTTCCACCAATTTCCGTTTTCATCTTTTCCACCAATTATTTCAAATGAAGACGGAGAATTGTAAATATCTATCGAATGGCCTTCCAGTTCCTTAAGATTGACCTGTAATTGATCCAAAGAAGCTGCATAGCGACCATGCTCTGCATAATAGAGCTTTTGGCGGTAGTACAATTGCCGCAACTTCCAGCGCAAAGCTGTAGCTACTGGTTCTGCAAATTCCTCTGAATCGGTCCCCACCTTGTTATCAGAAAATTGCAGGTAACCCCATTTCTCAGGATAATGCATGTTGATGAGCCCTTGTGGTGACCACACCCAATTGTGTTCGGGAAAAAATGCTCCGGAGCTGCCTTTCTTTTTGATGTAATTGCTGTCTGTTGCTTCTAGATCCCATTGCACCCGTGAAAAGTTGATGCGCCACTGGTCACCGCCTTTTGCCAATGGAGAACTCAGCTTTTTTCGCAAGGCCTTGAGTGGAATGGCCATTTCAACGGTCCAGGCAGTATCCGTATCCTTTGGATTGTTGAGCGTGCCTTGCAGTCCAATGGCCGATTGCAGCGCGGGCAACTCCCAATCCATTACCAAAGGTCCGCCATTTCGATATGGCTTCACCATCAGTAGATCTAAAATGGTATTGAAGGCATTGACTTCTATTTCATAATAATGGTGTGTATCCCCATCGGGATCAATAAAGACTTCAAAATCATTGTCGCGGTAAACAATCGCATCGTGTTGGGTGAGCGTTGCCCAAAGGTGTTCTTCTTCCATGTGGGCAGCGATGTAGAGGTAGTTGCTGTCCCACAACATTTTCATCCGCGTGTTGTAGTGAGGTTGAACTTGCTCCTCCCCCTCAATGTCGATAAATAGCTTCGACCATGTTGCTTGTGCCCAGTCATTTTCTGATAAATCACCGTCAATGACCAAAGAATCCGCCACCCGGTAACAGACATAGTGTAATGGCGCAGTATACCGCTCGAAAGGAATTGGTGTGGGAACATCCTGGTTACATGCCGAAATAATCAGAAACAGACCGCCCCAAAAAAGCAGGGTTAATTTCAAGTTGTTAGGGTACAACATCAAACAAAACTAGGGAAATGTTGGGGTTGAAGTGACTTTAAAAATAAATTCCCAGGCTCGTACATGGCTGTATCGAACCTGGGAATTCATTTTTAGTTTACTATTTTACCAGCAGAGTAATATTTCGAAAACACCGGTTGCTATAATATCAAGACTAACACAAAGCACTTCATCGACCACCTCTGCTCTTCTTCTTTTCCGTTGCAAGCGCCTTTGCTCATCAGCAGGAATTACATTGCTTTCAATGTTGGCTGTTTCAATCGTTTCTATGGTAGAATTGACCGTGGATTCTTCTTGCGAAATAATCTCTACTTTTTTTCCATCCCATCGAATGGTTTGATCTGATTTCCAAACTTGTTCTGAAAGGTTTTCTTGTGCTTGTAACGTGTTGAGCGATGCAAAGACACCGAATAGGAACACAAGTAATACAATTGTTTTTTTCATGGTAAGGGGTTTGGGAAGACTAAAGGTAGTGAAAATTGCTCTTTTCCAAACTTACAACCGCTCTTTGATCTCTTTGAGCTCAATCTGAAAACTCCGCATCATGTTGGCAATGCTGTTAATATTGAGATCCTCCAGTGCATAATCTTGCATGTCTATCTTACAAGTATATTCCCACAGTTCAAGTATCTCATTTAAGTGCACATCATAAGGTGAGTAGATCGGGTTGTCTGATTTTAAAGTCAACCAGCCCTCCTCTATCCGATCAGAATAAAGGCGTTTGTAGCTCAGTCCATCCTCTCTGGTCACCACGATATAGGTTTTTCCAGTATTGAGTAACTTAAAATCTTCCAAAAAACGACCAATTACGAAAGCCCCTTCCTTCACCCAGGGTTCCATCGAATCGCCTTTAATGGGGAAAGCGCGGTGCTTCCCGGTTGGCACAAAAGGTAGCTGCATCATCGGCAGTGTTGCGACATATTCCGGATCGCCATAGCCTGCCAGATAGCCTGCTGAAGCTTGCATCGAAACGACTTCAATCAAATCCTGGTTCTGCTCATTGATCAAAACGGGAAAAAGAATGCGGTGTTGACCAATGTTTATAAAGGTGCCGTCTTGCGAACGGGTGAGGTCATTTTTCAACATCACATCGATGGGCAAACCAAAAAAACCAGAATAAGCAACCAGCGTTTCAAGGCTTGGTTGCGCCCGGGCGTCTTCATAAGAAGCAATCTTACTTCGGGTCACATCCAACTCAATGGCGAGCGCTTCCTGAGAGATGCCTTGCTTGTTTCGGAGGTACTTTATGTTTTCAGAGAAATAAGACATTGTTTAAATAATGAACAAGTGTTGTTTAATTATTGAACTAAATTAGCTTGAATAATTGAATCTTCAAAATTGAATTGCAAAATGAGCAACAAAGCCATCATCCACTTAGACCTCGATACCTTCTTTGTGTCGTGTGAACGAAGGCTTAACTCTTCTTTAGAAAATAAACCGGTGATTGTTGGGGGCGTTACAGACAGAGGGGTTGTCGCCTGTTGCAGCTATGAAGCAAGGCGGTATGGCATCACCGCGATGATGCCGATGAAGTTGGCCAAAAGACTTTGTCCTGAAGCTGTTATCATCAAAGGGCAGAGTGGTAGTTACAGTAAGTTTTCCAACCTCATCACTCAAATCATCAAAGAGAACGCTCCGCTCTACGAAAAAGCTTCCTTCGATGAGTTTTATGTCGACATGACGGGAATGGATCACTTTTTTGGTACGTATAAATGGGCAACAGAACTCCGGCAGAAAATCATCAAAGAATCTGGTTTACCGCTTTCATTTGGACTGTCTACCAGCAAAACTGTTTCTAAAGTAGGCACCGGAGAAGCCAAGCCCAACAATCAGCTTCGGGTGCTATCAGGAGAAGAAAAACAATTTCTCGCCCCGTTGTCGGTAGAAAAGATTCCATTGGTTGGCAGTAAAACGTTTCAAACGTTGAAGGGATTGGGCATAGAACATGTTGGTACAGTGCAGAAAATGCCCATGGCGGCCATGCGTAAAATTCTCGGGGATAATGGCCGCACGATTTGGGAACGCTCCAATGGCATTGATCTTCGCCCTGTCATCGCTTACAATGAGCGTAAATCCATTTCCATTGAACGCACGTTTGAGCGGGATACGATTAACCTTTATAAGCTGAGAAGCATTTTGATTGCCATGGCAGAAAACCTGGCCTTTCAGTTGCGCAGCGGGAATAAATTAACCGCTTGTGTGACAGTGCGTTTGCGGTATGCAGACTTGAATGTTTTCTCCAAACAACTTCGCATACCATTTACAGCCAGTGATGCTACCCTCATTAACACGGCCAAAGAACTGTTTGCCAAATTGTATGACCGCAGGCAAATGGTACGCCTTATCAGCGTGCGGTACAGTCATCTGGTGGAAGGAGCGCATCAAATCAGCTTGTTTGAAGACACCGAAGAACTTTGCAACCTCAACCAGGCCATGGACAAAATGCGGAAACGGTACGGGCAGGATGCTGTGAAACGGGCCATTGCCATGGGCTCCAACAACATTGGACGCATGAACCCATTTACGGGTGAACCACCTGTTATTCCAGCACATCGAAGGGCATAGTGTTTCTAAATTGTCATACCTATTATAGCTTTCATTACGGCACCCTTTCCGTTGAAGCGCTCGTCAAAGAAGCTGCTGCGAAAAATATTCAGGCGCTTGCTGTGACTGACATCAATAACACTTCTGCTGCCCTCGATTTTGTGCGTGCTGCCCAAAAGCAAAAGATTCGGCCGGTACTCGGTGTTGAATTCAGAAACGAGCAGGAACTCCTGTATATAGCATTGGCACAAAACAACGATGGTTTCTGCGAAATCAATCAATACTTGTCACATTATTTGGTGTCGGTGGAGCCCATCCCTCCCATCGCTCCGCATTTTGACAATGCTTTTGTCATCTATCCTTTTGCAGCCGTTCCAGTTACTGAACTTCGGCCCAATGAGTTGATTGGTGTAGCGCCCAGCCAGACGTTTCAATATGCCACCCGCAAACAATTTCCTGCGCATAAGTATGTGGCACTGAACACCATCACCTTCGCACCAGTTAAGCGGCATTATTACCTGCACAAGGTGCTTCGGGCCATCGATTTAAATACCATTTATACCAAATTAACCAACCACGATGTCGCTCATCCTTCGGAATACTTTCAGTCTGCGGATGAGCTGGAAAAGGTATTCCACCTTGCTCCCGAATTGCTGGGACGCGCTGGGGATTTAATCCAACGGTGTGCTGTTGAATTTGAATTTAAAACACCCAAAAACCGAGTCACTTTCACCGCTTCCAGAAAGGAAGACATTGCTTTGCTTAAAAAGATCACCTGGTCAGGTTTTAAAAAGCGGTATAGTAAAGACGATGCCATTGCCCGTAAGCGGGTACAGAAAGAACTGGATGTCATCATCCAACTGGATTTCGCTCAGTACTTTTTAATCACTTGGGACATTATCTGTTTTGCCCAAGATTCAGGATTTCGACATGTTGGAAGAGGCAGTGGTGCCAACAGCATTGTTGCGTATTGCACCTATATCACCGATGTTGACCCCATTGAACTGGATTTGTATTTTGAGCGTTTCATCAATCCACACCGCTCTTCTCCCCCTGATTTCGATATTGACTTTTCCTGGGATCAACGTGATGCGGTCATTGAATACGTGTTGGCGAAATACGGTGCTGACCACACGGCCTTGTTGGCGACTTATAGTACGTTTAAACGCAAGTCTGCGGTTCGGGAAACGGCCAAGGTTTTTGGACTTCCCAAACATGAAGTGGATCGGTTGATAGCCCATCCTGATCATGAGTTGAACGACAACCGCATTGCGAAAAAAATCAAACAATACGCCACCTTACTGGAAGGCTTTCCCAACCACCTTGGGATTCATGTTGGTGGCATCATCATCTCTGAAAAGCCTATATACCATTACACGGCCAAACAGATGATGCCAAAGGGTTTTCCCATTACACAATGGGACATGTATGTGGCAGAAGACATCGGGTTTTATAAGTTCGATATTCTGAGTCAGCGCGGGCTGGGCCACATCAAAGAGGCAGTGGAGTTGATTTACAAAAACCAAGGTGTGCAGGTAGACATCCATGACCGAAACCGCATCAAGCACGACCAACGCATCAAAGACAATTTATTATCCGGCAATACCATTGGTTGCTTCTACATCGAGTCTCCAGCCATGCGAGCGTTGCTAAAAAAACTCCAATGCGATAATTACAACTCATTGGTCGCAGCCAGCTCGATCATCCGGCCAGGTGTAGCACAGTCGGGGATGATGAAAGAATACATTTATCGTTTTCATCACCCCGATGGTTTTCAGCACCTCCACCCTGTTATGGAGGAACAAATGGGCGACACTTTCGGCATCATGATTTATCAGGAAGATGTGATAAAAGTTGCCCATCATTTTGGAGGCATTGACCTGGCTGATGCTGATGTTCTCCGCAGGGGCATGAGCGGGAAATATCGTTCGCGGGAAGAAATGCAACGCATTGTTGATACCTTCTTTCGGAATTGTGCAGCAAGAGGGTATCCCGAACATATCGTAGCAGAAGTGTGGCGCCAAATCGAGAGTTTTGCTGGATACTCCTTTTCCAAAGCCCATTCAGCTTCCTACGCTGTAGAAAGTCTGCAAAGCCTCTTTCTAAAGACCTACTATCCATTGGAATTTATGGTGGCTGTCATCAATAATTTTGGTGGTTTTTACCGAACTGAATATTATGTGCATGAAGCCAGAAATGCAGGAGGTACCATTCACCCTCCATGCGTGAATCAAAGCAATAACTTAACGACCATTGATGGCGTCAACATTGTGCTGGGATTTGTGCACGTGCAACAACTGGAGTCAAAACTGGTAGATGGGCTCCTGGCTGAACGGACTCAAAATGGTCCTTTCTGCAACCTTTTCGATTTCTCCCAACGGATTTCTATTGGCATTGAACAATTGTCCATTTTAATTCGGGTAGAAGCATTTCGGTTTACTGGCCTCCCCAAAAAGGAATTGTTGTGGCAAGCACATTTCCTACTGGGTGTCGATTGGAATGAAAGGCGATTGCCTTCTTTGTTTCAGCTCAATACTAAGCCGTTGGAGCTTCCGCCCTTGACACACAACCCTTACGATGACATCATGGATCAGCTGGATTTGCTACATTTTTCGCTACAATCTCCTTTTGGGTTGTTGGAAGAACCAATCACTGAATCGGTTGATACGAGTCAACTCATGCAGTTGGTAGGACAAACTATTTCCCTGGTAGGATACTATGTGCAGGCCCGCCCCGTTCGAACCGTGCGGAAAGAAAAAATGAGTTTTGGTTGCTTTGTCGACCTCTACGGAAACTTCTTCGATACGGTACACTTTCCAGCTTGCCTGGAAAAACACCCATTTGATGGACGCGCCTGCTATTTTCTAACAGGCAAAGTCGTTGAAGACTTTGGTTTTGCGACCATTGAAATCAACTTTATGAAGCGTCTTGAAATGAAATCGAGGGAGGCTTATGCGGTCGAACAGTTTTTACTGCAAACCATTGCCGCCTCCATCAATGAACCCGAACAATTCCTACTACAGGAAAATAGCGTGAAACCGTCCCTTTAGGATATCTTACGCATGCGCAAGCTCAACGGAGTTACTTCCAGGTATTCATCAGCCTGGATGTATTCCATGGCTTCTTCGAGAGAAAATTTGATTTTAGGAGCAATCTTCATCGCCTCATCAGTACCTGACTTACGCATGTTTGTCAACTGCTTTCCTTTGATGAGGTTAACGTCCAAATCATTGTCTCGTGTGTGCTCACCGATTACCTGTCCCTTGTAGATAATCTCTTGCGGGTCAACAAAAAACTTACCCCTGTCTTGCAAACGGTTGATGGCAAAAGAAGTGGCTGGGCCAGTTTCCATTGAAGTCAATGAACCGTTTTGACGGCCTACGATATCTCCTTTCAGAGCCTCATAGCCCTGGAAACGGTGCGTCATTACAGCTTCACCAGAAGTTGCGGTCAGAATGTTGTTTCGCAAACCAATCAGTCCTCTTGAAGGAACATTAAATTCCAAATGTTGCAAATTACCTTTTGGCTCCATTACCACCAATTCACCTCTGCGTTGTGTCACCAACTCAATCGCTTTACCTGATGATGTTTCAGGGACATCAATCACCAACAATTCAACTGGCTCCATAGTAACACCATCTACTACTTTTTGAATAACCTGTGGCTTACCCACTTGCAATTCATAACCTTCTCTGCGCATGGTTTCAATCAATACAGACAAGTGCAGCACACCTCGTCCAAACACAGTGAACTTATCCTCTGTATCTGTAGGCTCTACTCTAAGTGCCAGGTTTTTCTCCGTTTCTTTGTACAACCTATCACGCAAGTGACGCGATGTCACAAACTTTCCTTCCTTACCGAAGAAAGGAGAATTGTTGATCGTGAAAAGCATGCTCATAGTGGGCTCATCCACCTTGATCCGCGGCAAAGGAGCTGGGTTTTGAATATCGGTCACAGTGTCACCAATATCAAAGTCTTCCATACCTACAATAGCACACAAATCTCCTGCACGCACGGACTTAACACGCTCACGGCCGAGTCCAACAAAAAGGTACAATTCTTTGATGCGCACTTTTTTCCGCTTGTCATCTTTTTGACAAAGCAGGTAATCTTTTCCTTCGTGTAAATCTCCCTGGTAAACCTTTCCAATGGCAATACGACCAACGAAACTGGTATAATCCAAAGAAGAAATGTGCATTTGGGGAACTCCCTCCTTGTATTCTGCCTCTGGAACAACCTCAAGGATGGTATCCAGCAATGGAACAATGTTATCTGTCTTTTCTTTCCAATCGTGGCTCATCCAACCTTGCTTGGAAGAACCATAAACAGTGGTAAAATCCAATTGTTCTTCAGTAGCATCCAGGTTGAACATCAGTTCAAACACCTGCTCTTGCACCAAATCAGGTGTACAGTTTTCTTTGTCGACCTTGTTGACAACCAGAATTGGGCGCAAATTAAGCTCCAATGCCTTGCTCAAAACAAATCGAGTTTGTGGCATTGGTCCTTCAAAAGCATCTACCAGCAACAAAACACCATCAGCCATTTTCAATACACGCTCTACCTCTCCGCCAAAGTCCGCGTGGCCAGGAGTATCGATGATGTTGATTTTAACTCCTTTGTAATTGATAGAAACGTTCTTCGAAAGAATGGTAATTCCACGCTCTCTTTCTAAATCGTTGTTGTCCAGAATCAATTCTCCCATTTCCACCCTGTCACCCAAGGTTTTGCTTTCGTGAATGATCTTATCAACCAAGGTTGTTTTACCGTGGTCAACGTGGGCTATAATGGCAATGTTCCGAATGGGTTGCATAGTCGCTTTTTTGAAAGAAGGCGCAAAGGTACGCTTGTTTGCTGGATAATAAGTGCCTCCTGTGCAAAATTCGAGGGAAGTGTGTATCTTCTGCCGCCAATCTACCCTATGAACTCTAAACTCCTCATTAACTTACTGTTGAGCCTCACTGGTTTCGTCTTGATTGTCGCCTGGTTGACGCAAGTCGTTCAGCAATATCGGAAAGCGGATAAAAACACCTCTTTTTTTACATTCAAACGTTTTCGTTATCCTTTGCTGGTCGGACTGATTGCCGGAGTCCCTATTTTACTTTTGAATCTTTTTTCTGTGGGAGATGCTCCTATCATAGCACCTGACGTAATTTCTTCGTCACAAAACTTCATTTTTTGCGTGGTGGTCGCTTTGCTCATCTCGCTGGTTTGGATACGCTACGTCTGGTTATTGGATATTTACGATCGTGAAAAATGGACACATGTTGCTGCCATTTTCCTGTTATCAGCAGCACTCTCCTTTTTGTGTTGGCCCTTGTACAACCTATTTGAATCATTAGGGTTCTCACATTCAACCGCCCCACTGCCTGATTTCATTTTCTGCGTGTTCGGCATTGGCTTGATTGAGGAAACAGTTAAATTTATTCCTTTCCTCATCCTGCTGCGTTTCACCAAAGCGATCAATGAGCCATTTGATTACTTGCTCTATGCCTCCGTATCGGCCCTGGGTTTTGCCTTCGCGGAAAATAGTCTCTACCTGAACAGTTACGGGCTTAACATCATTGCTGCCCGTGCTTTTTATGCCAGCGTAGCCCACATGACCTTTTGTTCTACTGTTACTTATGGACTCCTCCTCAAGAAGTTCAGGTTCACCAAATACCCCACCTGGGCTGTGTTTTTGTTCTTTTTTGGCATTGCCATTTTTTCCCATGGATTTTACGATTTCTGGCTCATTAATGAATCTGTTGCATCGCTTCAGGGCCTTACCACCGTGTTTTTCTTGTTAACCATTCACATTTGGTTTACCATGAAAAACAACGCCATTAATGTTTCTAACTTCTTTGATGAGCGTGTGGTTCTCGACAACAACCATTTAATGCAACACTTGGTTGTAGGACTACTATCTCTATTTATGTTCTCTTATATCTGGGTCGCCTTCTTTTATGGCACATTCGAAGCCAATCAATTCCTGGCGGGCAATGCCATCGTATATGGATACATCATATTTTACCTGATTGCCAGCTTTGGTCGCTTTCACATTGTACGCGGATACTTGGCTCCATTTCAGGTCCCCTTCAACTTTTTCATACCTACGTTGAGGAAAAAAAGTAGCTAGTCGGAATAAAAGAACGGTGTCTTCGCTGCTATTTCCCGCTGATTCTATAATTTGCTGGCAGCCCCCATCTTATCACTTTCTTAAATCTTTACCATGAAAAAATCACTGACTATTTTTTTGGGGCTCCCCTTGTTTCTAATACTGATGATTCTTCTCGGATGCAGCCTTCCGAAAGAAAAAGACTCTGTACAAGCAACAACTAAAACAGATGAGAGAGTTCAACCAGCTCCAACGGGACAATTTTTGAATTTGAGCGACATTCATTTTGATCCTTATTATGACCCGGCACTTATTGATTCATTGGCCAAGTCAGAAGTCGGTGAATGGGCTGCCATTTTCCAAAGTTCTTCCATTCAAACGCTTAGCACCTATGGGGCTGATGCAAATTATCCTTTGCTGGCTTCTTCCCTTAAAAAGATGAAAGAAAGCATCCCCCATCCTGATTTTATCATGATTTCCGGGGATTTCCTGGCACATAGTTTTGAAGGTAAATTCGAGACTGATTCCCATATTGGCCACTCGGCTGATGTAGCCGCAGATTACGAGCCCTTGCATTCATTTATTCAAAAAACCTTCGAATTTGTCAAACTGCAATTTGAGGAGGCCTACCCAGGAGTACCTATTATTGCGGCCTTGGGCAATAATGACTCCTATTGTGGCGACTACATGGTACAGCCGGGCGGGCCGTTTTTAAAAATGCTAACCGATGTGTGGGAATCCACTCTTGGAAAAGGCAACGCCAATACTTTTGCTCAAAACTTTCCTAAAGGTGGCTATTACGACATCGCCAGCCCAGTGAGCGACAATTGGAAATTTCTGGTTGTGAACTCTATCCTTTTCTCCAACAGCTTCAACAAGCCCAACAACTACACCGTTTATTGCACTCCGGGAGATTTTGGTCCAAACAATGCTCAACCAGGGCTTGATCACCTGAAATGGATCGAAAACGAATTGACAAATGCACGAGAAAAGAATATGAAGGTATGGATGATTCAGCACATTCCTCCTGGTATCAACACTTACCCTTCGGCACTTAAAGTACCTGAGTGCGTTGGAGACACTCAATATTTCTTTACTGCTGACTTTAATCAAAAGTACGTGCAAATGATTCAGGACTACTCGGATGTAATTGCGACCAACATGGCAGGCCATTACCACAAAGACGATTTTCGACTAATATTGGATGCAAAGGGGCAAGAGGCTGTTTCTTACATGCACATTCTACCTTCTATCAGCCCTATCTACAACAACAACCCAGGGTTTGAAATAGTCGACTACGATGCCGAAACAGGAATGCTTAAAGACTATACCGTTCATTATGTGAGTGTTGCCGCACCCGCTCCTCAATTGGACAAGGTAACATGGGAGCAAGAATACAGGTTTAGTGAAGTCTATGGAGCTACTGAGATTTCAACAAAGTCGTTGGCAGATATTCACAAACGCCTGGAGACCGATGTAGAGCTTCAGAAAAAATACATGCTCTACTACCCGGTGAGTGACGAATCAACCTACTTGACAGACATAAAAAAATTCTATGCCTTTTGGTGCAGCATGAATCAGATGACGACAAAAGGTTTTGCGGAATGCAGCTGTGCGAAAAGATAATAAAGTCATCTCCACAACCCAGTAGTTGGCCGTCCTGTATAATTTAATATAGGTTGCGAAGATGACTTAGAACAAAGTTTCTTTTTCAATGGATTTGGAAGTTTTAGTTCATTCCCAAAATCCTCGAAGAATGTCATCGAAATACCGGTGGTCGAATGACCACCGGTATTTCGATGACCTCTGATCCTGCCCAGCGCATCGCAGGCTTCAGAGAATCTCAATATTCAAATAACGTAAATCAATCTTAAGCAAATGTAGCAGGGACAGTGAGGAACCAAAAATAATGGGGGGCTACAAAAGGGCTACAATTATCAGAAACACAAAAACCTCCTGTAAACAGGAGGTTTCAGCATTCTATGATATCGGACTATTAGGCTACAAAAAGGCCTTTAATTACTATTTTCTGCGTTCATGTCCGCCTGGCTCGTCACGGTTTACACGAATTTTTCTGTCGTTTACGTGCAATCCCTTGAACCTTGACGCAATCTTTTTAGAATCGCGTTTGTTGACTTCAAACAAGGAGTGTGTTTTGTGCAAAGCAATCGATCCAAAGGAGTCCTCTTTAAGAGATGTTTGATCAGATAAAAAGTTTAGCAACTCTCTTTTGCTGACCTGATCAATGGTTCCAATGTTGATAAAGAACCATTCCGTATCACTTCCACCTCTCTCCGATTGTGCTCTTGGAGCCCTTTCTCTGTCGCTAGAGTTACCATCTCTCGGTGGTCTTTTTGCGCGATCTGCCGGAACTCTTTCTCTACGATTTCCTCCACGATCACTTGGGGTTCTTTCCCTTGAACGGTCGTTTCTTCTGGAAGATTCCCGTTCCTGTGCATTTAAATCACCTCGATTTCCTGACTTGCTGTTCTTTTCCAATTCCAGGGTCAGAAACTGACGCAACAATTCTGCTTTATCGTACCCGGCAAACATGCTTTCCACTTGTTGCATGATTTCAGGATCCACCTCAATATTGCCCTGGGCAGTAGTTACCTTCTCAGCCCAACCTAAAATTTGCTTGGAATGTAAGGCCTCAGCTGTCGGCACCAATGTCTTTTCAAACTTCAGGCTTAACTTTCTTTCCAATTGCCTCAATTTGTGCATATCGCCACCAGTAATCAAAGCAAGAGAAATTCCTTTTTTACCAGCACGGGCAGTACGGCCACTTCGGTGCGTATAGTAGGCAGCATCGTCAGGAAGCGCAAAATGAATAATGTGTGTTAAATCATTGACATCAATCCCTCTGGCTGCAACATCTGTAGCAATAAGCACTTGCAAGTGATGTTCTTTGAAACGTTTCATTACCCGGTCGCGTTGCGCCTGCGCCAAGTCTCCGTGTAATGCCTCAGCCTTGTATCCTTCTTTTGAAAGTAGCTCTGCTAAATCCTGCGTATCTCTACGGGTACGACAGAAAACGATGCCTTTCATGTCAGAGTGCATGTCCAGAAAACGCATCAACGCCAATGCCTTGTCTGAGCGCTTCAGCAAAGTAAATTGGTGCTCAATGTTTTTGTTGACTGCTTGCTCCTTGTCGATCCGGACCTCCGCAGGTTCATTCATGTAATTTTTTACGATGTCCCTGATCTCTTTGGGCATCGTAGCGGAAAACAACCAAACGTACTTTTCCTTAGGCGTGAAGGAGAGTATTTTGTCAATGTCCTCCTTGAACCCCATGTTCAGCATTTCATCTGCCTCATCCAATATCACTAATCCAATGTTTTGGAGACTCACTGCCTTACGTTGAATCAAATCGATCAATCGACCTGGAGTAGCTACAATTACCTGTGGCCCTTTTTTTACTGCTCTTATTTGGTTGCTGATGGCTGCCCCACCGAAAACAACTTCGACTGATACTCCTTTTAAATATTTGGAGAAAACGTTTAATTGCACTGCAATTTGCTGTGCCAATTCACGTGTAGGTGCTAAGACCAAGGCTTGGGTTGCCTTCCATTCAGGGTCTAAACCCTGCAACATCGGTAGGCCAAAGGCAGCAGTTTTACCTGTACCTGTCTGAGCTAGTCCAATAAAATCTTGCTCTTTGCCAACAAGCATAGGAATTGCTTGTTGCTGTATATCACTGGGATTCTCAAATCCTATTTCGGGTAACACCTTCAAAATTTCTTCCGAAAGTCCTAATTCTAAAAAATTGCTCAATGTACTTGCTTTAAATTAGCCGCGAAGATACGGCCAATTAATGAGATAGGCATTATTCACCAAAAGCCCGCAACTAATTGCTAATCACCACTCAACCTGTAGTTTTTAACTAGAACAGGATTTGGCTAATTTTGCTTCATGCCTTCTGACAATTCCAAACACGACATTCGCGACCGAAAAGATATTGGTTTGCTGGTACGAACTTTCTATGGCACCGTCCGAAAAGATGCACTGCTAGGGCCAATATTTGAGCACGTCATCGGAACGGAACAGCTGTGGGAAGAACACTTTATTTTGCTTACTGATTTTTGGGAGACACAACTCTTCCTGTCAATGAGCTACCAAGGAAATGCAATGAAAGCACATCAGGAGGTGGATGATAAAACAGGGCATGGCATCACCATGGAACATTTCGGGCGCTGGCTTCAGCATTGGCACAGCACAATAGACGACCTTTTCTCGGGAGACAAAGCCTGGCAAGCCAAAAACAAGGCCCGGACAATGTCTACATTCATGTTCATGAAAATTTACGAACACCGGAAAAAAGAATCGTGACAGGTACGGCTAAAATTTTTCGAATCATTTTGCCCGTTTCCGACATTGACCAAGCAACTGAATACTATCAAAAATTGCTGGGAACGGAGGGCGAACGGGTTTCAAAGGAGCGACATTATTTCAACTGTGGGGAGGTTATCCTAACCTGCTACGATGCATCAGCAGACGGTGATCATATGACCTTTAGACCTAATCCGGGGCATATCTACTTTTCCGTTGACAATATTGAAGCATGGTTCAAACGGGCAAACACCCTGAGCCATGAGCGGATTGACGAGGTAATTGCCAAACGTCCCTGGGGCGAACGCTCTTTCTACCTCAATGATATATTTGGAAATCAACTCTGTTTTGTAGAATCCAACACAGAGTTCAAGGGCCTGACAGCAGATTAACGAAGTGCCTGAATGGAATTCAACTCACTCGGGAATCCAAAATACAGGTTTGGTAATTTAGTGGTATCCACCACGGTTTTCAGGTGCTTGATTTGAGTATTCCAATACGATGCAAATTCTATCCAGTGTACCACTTTACCTTCATAATTCTTGAGATACGTGGTTTGGTTTGGTCCGTCTCCAATATTTGCTCTCTCCAAAAATTCGATTAAATCCTTGTCCATCTTGCTCGTGTTTGTTCAAAGGCTAAAACCTAATTTACGCGAACGACCAACCAAGGTTACGACTATCAGAAATCACCGCTAAATTTTGAGAAAAGAAAAGGACTACTTGACGGCTGTGGAAGCAGCATACACTGTAGGAACAACCAAAGCTCCTACCACGACTGCTCCTATCACCACACCCAACGCACCATCCAGGGCATCTCCGATTTTGGAAAGCTTGAACTTTTTCTTGCCTCCAGCAGGCTCTTCCCCTGCAACGGTTTGTCCCTGGCCCTCAGCTGCTTGAGATGTCGGTGCTCCAGGCTTGCCTTGTCGAACGGGGGCACGTTCCGTGGGAGCCTCCTGCGTTGGAAACCGTGGAGTTTCCACCTGGCTTTTTACAGGCCGCACTTGCGGCTGGACCTTCACATCGCTTTTACCCTCTTGGGCAAAGGATTGAAAGCCAACAAACAAAAACACCAGTAATACAACGCATTTTAATGAGCACATGATTCAAAGATACTAAGAAAGTCGGTTGTTCATACAATGCTTCCAATTCAGGGATTGAATTCATTCAAAAAAAACCGCCTCAATCCGAATGGTCGGTTTCGAGGCGGTTGAAATCAGGGAATAAACGACTTAGTTGCTCAACTTCTCGTTTATCGCGTTGTACTTTTCAGTTTGTCCTAAACGAACATAAAGCTGTTTCAGAGACTCCATGGTGCTCTTATCAGAAGGATTCAGCTCGTGTGCTTTTTCCAGATAAGGCAATGCTTTTTCAAAATAAGCCGTTGCCTCTTCTTTTAGCTTTTTATAAAGCGAATTCTCCACCACCTCATTGGCATCGTTAATTTTATCCGCGCCAAGGTTAAAATAAAGGGCTCCAAGGTTGTAGAGGGCATCAAAATAATCAGGCTTCAATTCTATGGCTTTCAAATAATCAGCCTCAGCTTTCTCTACATCCTCGCTGTTATTGAAGATGGTTCCCCGGGCAAACAGTAGAATGGCATTGCCAGGATCATTACCAATGGCCAGGTTCAAGTTGTCCAACGCTTCAGCAAGCTTGTTTTGCTTCAAGTAAAGGTTGATTTCAGTCGTCAACAGATCCTGGTTGTTTGGAAATTTCTGGCGCCCTTCTTTTACAATTGACAGCATAGCTTCCTCATCGCCTTGACCTTGATAGATGTAAGCGAGGTTACCGTAGCATATTTCAGCGTTGTAATTTATCTCGATACATTTCTTGTAACCCGTGATTGCCTTGTCATAGTTTTCCAGGTTCTCATAGGCCAATGCCTCGTTGTACAAGGCCAGAGAATCTACCACATCAAAAGAAGCTTTCACCCGTTGACATGTTTCAAAGTAGGTAATGGCCGTTTTGTAATCTTTCTCATTGTAATAAGTTACACCCTGAGAAAAACAAAGGTTCGCCATTCTGCGGTATCGGTTCCTGACCTCTCTGTCAGTGTACATTTTTGAACCAATCTCCATCGCCTTTTCATAGGCTTCAGTTGCTTCAAGCAGAGCACCTTCTTTTAACGGAGCATACTTTTCTTCTGGTGAAAGGTAGATTCCTTCATAAATCTGCCCACGATAATACCAGGTTTTCCCCTGCGCCATCGTTTTAGGGTGCACCGATGCAGCATCGATATTTTCCTTTGCGAGGTCGTAGTCTCCTGACTTCAGGTAGTTATAAGCATTGAGAACTCTGTTACCTTGTCCATATCCAGCAGAAAATAGGGCACATGCAACAACAACTAATGTGATTCTTATCATATTCATTGAATTGATCTTTGGCATTTTCTTCGATTTAAGTACTTCCGCACTCTGTCTGTTCAGATGCAAAAATAAAAATTATTCCACACTGCCTTCATCAATTTCTTTGCCACTCTCCTCTTCTCCATCATTTTCAGGGGTTTCTGGGTTTTTTTCTCCAGCATTTTCTGCGTTAACCGCTCCTTCTACCGTCTCAGCACCTTCTTCCAGCACCACTTCATCATCCACTGAATCGCCTACTTCTACTTTCGCAACAGCGGCAATATCATCGTTGTCCTTCAGGTTGATGACACGCACCCCTTGTGTGGCTCGTCCCATCACCCGCAGGTCAGAAACTGAGATACGAATGGTAATTCCCGATCTATTGATGATCATCAGATCATCTGTATCAATCACATTCTTGATGGCGATAAGCTCCCCTGTTTTATCCGTCACATTCAAGGTTTTTACCCCTTTTCCGCCACGGTTGGTAACTCGGTAATCTTCCAACAAGGTACGTTTGCCATATCCACGCTCAGAAACCACCAATACGGTAGGTTCCGTTTCTTCGTAGGCGCAAATCATGCCGATGACTTCATCTTTTGGTCCACTTAAGGTAATGCCGCGAACCCCTGAAGCTCCACGTCCCATTGGACGCACCTTGTTCTCTGGGAAACGAATGGCTCTACCAGAACGCAATGCCATCAAAATTTCGCAAGTACCATTGGTCAAACGCGCTTCCAGCAGTTCATCTTCCTCCCGAATGTTGATGGCAATGATACCATTAACACGTGGGCGGGAATAAGCTTCCAATGTAGTTTTCTTAATGACACCTTTCTTGGTGCACATCACGATGAAGTTGTTGTTTAATGCTTCTTCATCTTTCAGATCCGGTACGTTTATGTAAGCCAATACCTTATCATCTGGTTCGATGTTGATGAGGTTTTGAATGGCGCGCCCTTTACTGACTTTGGTGCCTTCTGGTATCTCAAACACCCGCATCCAGAAACATTTCCCTTTTCGTGTAAACACCAGCAAGTAGTTGTGGCTGGAAGCTACAAACAGATGCTCCAGGAAATCTTCGTTCCGTGTAGAACTTCCGCGAGAACCGACTCCTCCTCTGTTTTGAATGCGGTATTCGGAAAGGCTCGTACGTTTCATATAACCCAAGTGAGAAATGGTTACTACCACTTCTTCATTGGGAATCATGTCTTCTATTCTAAAGTCCTCTGCTGCGTATACGATTTCCGTTCTGCGCTCATCACCATATTTGTCTCTGACCTCAACCAACTCGGTTTTGATGATCTCCATCCTTGTTTCCTCGTTGTTCAAGATGGAATTCAGGTAATCAATGCGCTTCATCAATTCTGCATGCTCTTCTGTCACCTTCTCGCTTTCCATTCCGGTCAGCTTCTGCAGCCGCATGTCAAGAATAGCGCGGGCCTGGAGCTCGGACAGTTTAAACTGTTCCATCAAACCGGTGCGTGCTTCTTCAGGAGTACGTGAACCACGAATTAAGGCAATGACAGCATCCAGATTGTCCAAAGCAATCAATAAACCTTCCAGGATGTGAGCTCGCTCTTCTGCCTTGCGCAGCTCAAATTGAGTCCTACGAACTACGACATCGTGACGGTGATCCACATACTCAGCAATCATATGCTTGAGATTCAGCATCTCTGGACGCCCTTTTACCAAGGCAATATTGTTAACGCTAAAGGACGTTTGCAGTTGTGTGTGCTTGAAAAGGTTGTTCAACACTACATTGGGCACTGCATCTCTCTTCAGTTCATATACGACACGCATTCCGTTTCTGTCAGATTCATCACGGATGTCGGAAATTCCCTCAATCTTCTTATCATTGACTAAAGCAGCCGTTTTGCTCACCATATCAGCTTTGTTTACCTGATAAGGTATTTCGGTAACGATGATGCTTTCACGACCAGAGGAAGTCTCCTCAAACTCCGTAGTAGCACGCATAACAATACGTCCACGTCCTGTTTCGAAAGCTTGTTTCACTCCTTCGTAACCGTAAATCATACCTCCGGTTGGAAAATCCGGGGCCTTGACATATTGCATCAACCCTTCAATTTCAATTTCGCGGTTGTCGATATAGGCCACCGTGGCATTGATAACTTCCGTCAGGTTGTGAGGCGGCATGTTTGTGGCCATACCTACAGCAATACCACTAGAACCATTGATCAACAGATTGGGCAATTTTGCAGGAAGTACGGTAGGCTCTTCCAGGGAGTCGTCAAAGTTGAGTCTGAAATCGACCGTTTCTTTGTCAATATCAGCCAACATTTCTTCTGCAACTTTTCGAAGACGTGCTTCTGTATACCTCATTGCTGCCGGGCTGTCGCCATCAACAGAGCCAAAGTTACCCTGACCATCTACCAGCGGATAACGCAAGGACCATGGCTGAGCCATACGCACCATCGTGTCGTAAACAGAGGTATCACCATGCGGGTGGTACTTACCCAACACTTCCCCAACAATTCTGGCTGATTTCTTGTGAGCCCTATTTGACAAAACTCCCAAATCAAGCATTCCATACAATACTCTTCTGTGAACAGGCTTCAAACCATCGCGCACATCGGGCAAAGCCCGGGATACAATCACCGACATCGAATAATCGATGTAGGCCGATTTCATTTCATCCTCTATATTGATTGGGATTATTTTTTCACCTTCTGCCATATTGTCTTTATTCTGTTAAAAAACGTTCCTTGATCGGGTTTTGTACGATTATTGATACCACCTACCAAAGAGTGGTTCGAAGATAGCTAAATTGGCCCGGGCTAAAGACCTAAAAAAAGGCGTTTTTACTAACAAAAATCTGTTAATAAAAAGGGGGTGATTCCACACCCAAAAGCTAGGGGGTTCAATTAATTTTGAGTTGACTCAAATAATCCATAATTTGCAGGTTGCGTCAGGCTTTGACGTACTTTCAAATTGCATAAATTAAACACATGGAGACTAATTTTTCACCGAGAGTTAAGGACGTGATTTCATTCAGTCGTGAAGAGGCGTTGAGATTGGGGCATGATTACATTGGTACGGAGCATTTTTTGTTGGGAATAATTCGGGAAGGTGACGGTGTTGCCATCAAGATTTTGAAGAACCTGCGGGTTGACCTTGTTGAACTGAGAAAATTGGTGGAAAATTCCATCAAAAGTGACCGGGTCGGCAAAGCTGTCAGTAACCTGGGAAATATCCCTCTGATCAAACAAGCTGAAAAAACACTCAAAATAACTTATCTGGAAGCAAAACTTTTTAAAAGTAACATAATTGGAACTGAACATTTATTACTATCAATTTTGAAGGACGAAAACAACGTAGCAAGCAGAGCGCTAAGCCACTTCAACGTAAACTATGAGGCGGTAAGAGAAGAATTAGAGAAGATGTTGTCTCAATCAGAACACCCACGGGCAGATTTTCCTGGGAGCCCAGCGGACGATGATGACAACGATGATGACAATGGTAATTTCGGTAGTAGCAGTGGCGGTGGTGCATCGAAACGGTCTTCTGACACAAAATCCAAAACTCCGGTACTAGACAATTTTGGCCGCGACCTCACCAAGATGGCTGAGGACGACAAGCTCGATCCTATTGTTGGTCGGGAACAAGAAATTGAACGTGTTTCTCAGATTCTGAGTAGACGTAAGAAAAACAACCCCATACTCATTGGTGAGCCTGGAGTGGGTAAATCTGCCATCGCAGAAGGATTGGCCTTGCGCATTGTGCAACGTAAAGTTTCCAGGGTACTCTTTAACAAAAGAGTTGTCACCCTCGACCTGGCCTCATTGGTCGCTGGCACTAAATACCGCGGCCAGTTCGAAGAGCGCATGAAGGCTGTGATGAATGAATTGGAAAAATCTCCAGACGTTATTTTGTTCATTGATGAGATACACACCATCATCGGTGCAGGAGGAGCTTCCGGATCATTGGATGCTTCGAACATGTTTAAGCCGGCATTGGCCAGGGGCGAGATTCAATGCATCGGAGCAACTACATTGGATGAATACCGTCAGTATGTTGAAAAAGATGGTGCTCTCGAACGTAGGTTCCAAAAAGTTTTGGTAGAGCCTACCACGCCTGAGGAGACTATTCAGATTCTTGACAATATCAAGGAGAAATACGAAGAGCACCACAACGTAAGCTACACACCTGAGGCGATTGCAGCATGTGTTTCGTTAACTGACCGCTACATCAGCGATCGCCACTTGCCAGACAAGGCAATTGATGCGTTGGACGAAGCAGGTTCGCGTGTGCACATCACCAATATCAAAGTGCCCAAAACGATCATTGAGATTGAAGGAAAGATTGAGGCGATCAAAGAAGAAAAAAACCGGGTGGTTCGTTCGCAGAAATACGAAGAAGCAGCCCGATTACGCGATACAGAGCGGCAACTGTTGGAAGACTTAGAAACAGAGAAGAAAAAATGGGAAGAAGCTACACGCTCCCACCGCGAGACTGTTAGCGAGGACAATGTGGCTGAAGTTGTCGCCATGATGACAGGTGTTCCAGTGCAACGAATTGCACAAAAAGAAGGTGCACGTCTCGTTTCTATGCACGAAGAGCTGCGGGGATCAGTCATCGGACAGGACGATGCCATTTCGAAAGTGGTGAAAGCCATTCAACGCAACAGGGCTGGATTGAAGGATCCTACGAAGCCCATCGGTTCATTTATTTTCCTGGGACCAACAGGGGTTGGAAAAACGCAATTGGCGAAAGAACTTTCTCGTTACTTATTTGACAAGGATGATTCCCTGATTCGTATTGACATGAGTGAGTACATGGAAAAATTTGCCGTCACTCGCCTCATTGGAGCGCCTCCAGGGTACGTAGGTTATGAAGAAGGAGGTCAGCTTACTGAAAAGGTACGTAGACGTCCCTACTCGGTTATATTGCTTGATGAAATTGAAAAAGCGCATCCGGATGTATTCAACTTGTTGTTGCAAGTGTTGGACGATGGACAAATCACAGACAGCCTCGGCAGACGTGTGGACTTCAGAAATACAATCATCATCATGACTTCCAACATCGGGTCACGTCAATTGAAGGACTTTGGTCAAGGAGTTGGATTCAGCACCAATGCCAAACAAGATGCTTCGAATGATTATGCTAAAGGAGTGATTGAAAAAGCGTTGAAAAAAGCTTTTGCTCCTGAATTCCTCAACCGTATTGATGATGTAGTATTGTTTAACTCGCTTAAACAATCCGACATTCATAAAATCATCGACATTGAGTTGAAGCACTTGTACGGTCGCGTGGAGGGAATGGGCTTCAAGATGAAATTGAGCAACGAAGCCAAAGACTTTATTGCTGAGAAAGGTTTTGATCAGCAATTTGGAGCTCGGCCTCTGAAAAGGGCGATTCAAAAGTACCTTGAAGATCCAATGGCGGAGGAAATCATCAAAACGACCTTGAACGAGGGTGATAGCCTCAACGTTACGTTGAAAGAAGGCAGTGAGGAGATTATCATTAAAGTTTCCAAGAGCCGAAAAAAGAAGAAAAAAGGTGAAGGCGAAGAAGGACAAACGTCCAGCTAACCTCCCTTTTCGATAGAACAAAAAAAGCGCGGACCGATTTGGTCCGCGCTTTTTTTGTTTGCACTAAAATGTAAAGTAACTAGTTGCCTAGCTCAGACAAGAATTTGATCCGCATTAGTCGGATTTCTTCTTCGCTGTATTCGTCTTCTCCCAGTTCCTCCAAAGCTGATTCAATTGAATCATCCTCGGCTTCGCGGAAGTAGTCAAATACTTCGTCCTGGTGATCTTCATCCAACACATCGTTGATGTAGTAGTTGATATCGACCTTGGTACCCGAATTAACAATGTGCTCAATTTCTTCGATCAAGTTGGTTAAGTTCAACCCTTTGGCGTTGGCAATGTCCTCCAATTTCATCTTGCGATCGATGCTTTGGATAATGTAGACTTTCTTGCCCGATTTGTTGACCACTGATTTAACCACCATATCCTGTGGTCGCTCAATATTATTTTCGGCTACGTACTTCTTAATCAGGTTCAAAAATGGTTGACCGAAGCGAATTGCCTTGCCTGCTCCTACTCCAACGATATTCTTCAACTCCTCCATGTCAATGGGATACTGATTGGCCATATCCTGAAGCGATGGATCCTGAAAAATGACAAATGGCGGAAGGTTCTTTTCCTTGCCAATCTTTTTTCGCAAATCTTTCAGCAAACCGAACAACACTTTATCCATTGCTCCTTCGCTATTGCGCTGCGTATTGGTGACCAGTGACGTATCTTTAGGAATATCCGCGTAATCGTGGTCCTGAATGAGCATAAAGGAATATGGATTCTCAATAAAGTCATGCCCTTTTGCACTCACTTTGAGTAAGCCATAATTTTCGATGTCTTTTTGAATGAGACCAGCTACAGCAGTTTGCCGGATAGCGGCCATCCAAAATTTAGCATCCTTATCCGATCCTTTTCCAAACAGACATAATTCATTGTGCTTGTAGGATTTGATTTCGGCTGTCGCGTCTCCTGATACCAGCTGAATCACGTATTTGGCCTTGAATCTTTCCTTTAACTCCAAAATGGCCTCCAGCAGCACTTTTACGTCATCCTTTCCTTCGAATCGCTTCTTGGGGTTGACCGAATTGTCATCCATTCCAGCTCCTTCGCCTGTCTCTTCATCCCACTCTTCTCCAAAGTAATGCAACAGAAATTTTCTTCGGGACATGGCAGTCTCCGCGTAAGAAACGACTTCCTGAAGTAGTTGCTTGCCAATTTCCTGCTCAGCTACTGGTTTGCCTTGCATGAATTTCTCGAGCTTCTCAATGTCTTTGTAATCGTAAAAAGCAATACAACGACCTTCTCCTCCATCTCGTCCTGCACGTCCTGTTTCCTGGTAATAACCTTCCAGGCTTTTGGGCATATCATAGTGCATTACGAAACGGACATCCGGTTTGTCGATACCCATTCCAAAAGCAATGGTCGCAACAATGACGTCCACATCTTCCATCAAAAACATGTCCTGATTTCGGGCTCGGGTTCCCGCATCAAATCCGGCATGATAGGCCAACGCTTTTATTCCGTTTACCACAAGCGTCTCAGCCAGCTCTTCTACCTTTTTTCGACTCAGGCAGTAGATAATGCCCGATTTTCCGCTGTTCTCTTTTATGTAGCGGACAATCTGATTGGCACCGTTGTTTTTCGGACGTACCTCGTAGAATAGATTCGGTCTGTTGAAGGAAGACTTATAGACCATGGCATCAGACATGCCCAGGTTCTTCTGAATGTCTTGTTGTACCTTGGGAGTTGCCGTTGCAGTCAAGGCAATCACGGGAGTACTTTCATCTATCTCCCTGATCATTTCCTTTATCCTGCGGTATTCTGGACGAAAATCGTGGCCCCATTCTGAAATACAATGGGCTTCGTCTACAGCAACAAATGATATTTGGATGCCCCGGAAGAACAGGATGTTCTCATGTTTGTTCAACGACTCTGGCGCAACATAAAGCATCTTTGTTCTGCCACTAACAATGTCCTCTTTTACCGTAGTAATTTCGCCCTTGCTCAACGATGAATTGAGAAAATGAGCAATTCCATCATCGTTCCCAAAACTTCGAATGGAATCGACCTGATTTTTCATCAGGGCAATGAGTGGTGAAATAATAATGGCTGTACCTTCACTTATTAATGCCGGCAATTGGTAGCATAAAGACTTCCCTCCACCAGTTGGCATAATAACAAAGGTATCCTTCCCGGCAAGCAAACTTTTGATGATTGCTTCCTGGTCTCCTTTGAATGAATTAAAACCAAAATATTGTTTGAGGGCGTCTTGGGGTGCTATTGTTGCTTCACTTAAAGTTTTGCTCATTGATTAAATTAACTTTTCGCAATTGTTATCCTTCTCATAAAATTAAGACAATTAATTCGGTTGCAACCAGCCCCTTTCGGTCTTTTTATCAAAAAAACGGCAACTGACACTGAGCTTAATCTGAGGCATAACAACGCAGAAGAAAAAAACCACAACTCACTAATAATCAGACCTATAAACACAAATCAAAGTGCCTGTATCTTTTTTAAAACATAGCGCCTCTTTTAACTAAAGAAGCAAAAGTTGTGAATAACTACTTTAAACATCCGCTCCGTCCGGTGGACGGTTGGTCTGGCGACCTGGACGCTTGTTATCTTCGTCTGATTTGTAAATGAGTGAGAATATAAACATCATCACACCCGACCCGATGAAAATGACCAGCAATGTCATCAGCGATTTGGACAATACACGTTCTATTTCAATTATATCCCAAATGGACAATATCCAAAGGCTCATAAAAAACAGAACCAAACCTATCAACACCAGTGCAACTCCCTTTCTTACCATAAATGCTTCTTTATCGTTTGAGAAATAACGTCATCCAATCAAATTTATTCTATTCTTATGACGATTGCAAGGGTAACAATCAATGCTGATTATTTTGTAAATTCGCGCTAACGGATAATCCTTTAAAAAGCTATGAAAGCAAAAATTCTATCTTCTCGATTCCTCTTTATTTTCTCTATGTTGCTAGTGGTCTCTATTGTGCGTTTCTTTCCACATCTAGCAAATCTGACCCCACTGGCAGCTATTGCGCTCTTTGCTGGAGTTCAAATCAGAAATGGAAAAATGGCTTTTCTCACGCCAATGGTTATCTGGTTGCTTTCAGATGTAGGATTAGAAATAATGTACCATTTGGGGTTAAGGGCTTATCCTGGCTTTTACCCTTACATGATTTCCGTTTACATTTCCTTTGCATTGATTGTACTGATAGGACGACTGATTCGTAATAAAATTAATCCACTTACTGTTATCTCTGGAGCATTGGGAGGCTCATTGGTATTTTTCATCGTGTCCAATTTTGGCGTTTGGTTACTGGAAGCTGAAATGATGTACACCAATGACTGGAACGGCCTGGTCAACTGCTTTGTTGCTGCCATTCCTTTCTATAAGAATGCCGTTCTCGGTGACCTGCTCTACTCAACTGTTTTGTTTGGTGGGTTTTATTTCTTGGAAAGAAAAATTCCTACTTTGGCTCCCATTCGGGAAGAGATCAAATAAGTAATTTCCTTTTTACTTCCTGAATTTCCTGTTACAGGTGAACTCGAAAATCGTTGAACTAGAATTGAAGTAGTATTTCCTTCTTCAACTGTGACCTACTTTTTTGTACCCATCCACCCCTATGACTAGAATCGCCTGGTCAACTGTTTTGTCGCTGCCATTCCTTTCTACCAAAATGCGGTTCTTAGCGACTTACTGCTTTGTTTAAGGGATTATAGCGGTAGGAAAGAAATGTTCCTGCCTTTGCAACCGTTCGGGAAAAGGTTCAAATAAAGAGGAAGCTCTTTTTACTTCTTGGATTCCTTGTTCCAGGTAAACTCGGAGACCGTTGAGCCATTCTTGAAGTAGTACTTCCCCCCCCAATTGTGGACTACCATCTTGTATTCATCCGACCTTCCATTTTGGACGACTGTGCGAATGGTCACTGTCGTATTTCCCTCAGTGGTTACTTCCTCAGTTACTGTGCGGCCACTGCCCTCATCAGTGCCAGAGCCATCACCGGACACTGTCTCCTGACTGGCCAATATTTCATCGATTTTCCTAATTCTGGAAATTGGATATGCTTCCTCGGGCTTTAAACCAAGTGCGCTGGTATAACTTGCTTTGGCTGCCTCTAGTTCTTTCTGACTGAAGGATTTATCGCCATCTGCAATAAACTGGCGGTATTCCTTGTCAACTTTTTCTTGCTCCTCTCGGGCAATTCGTTCGTCAATTAACTTAATCCGTGAGGCTGGAAATGCTTCATCAGGCTTCAACGCCAATGCCTCTTCGTATTGCTTTTTCGATTCTTCCAACTTCTCCTCCCTAAAGAGTCGGTCGGCCTCGCGCACAATCCCGGTATATCTGGCATCAAGTGTTTCCTTATCGGCCCTGGCCTTTCTATCGGCTTCTTCTTTGCGCACTTGCTCCGACATCAACAACTCCAACGCTGCGATACGTTCTCCGGGGTAGGTTTCATCTTCTTTTACAGACTGTGCTTCCTTAAAGCTTGCCAATGCCTTTTCCAACATCCCAGACTTCACTTGGTTATCTGCCGTTGTGATTAACTCCTTGTAGCGGGCTTCAGTCTGCTTGCTACGCTCCAAACGTTCTTTTTCAGCGGCTTCTTGTGCTGCCAAGTCACCTAAGAGCGCGTCAATCTCCCGCAGCTTTTCCTTTGGGTAAGCTTCATCTTCTTTAACTTCTGTAGCTGATTTATATGCCTTGCGGGCATTCACATAATCCTTGGCACCAAAAGCACCGTCTCCTTGTGCAATGAAAGCATCGTACTTTTTCTGTGTTTCAGCCAATTGCCCCCGGCTCTCAATCGCCTCATCAATTGCTTTCAGCTTGTCCACGGGATAGCGCTCGGAAGGCTTCAGCTTTTTTGCCTCCTGGTAAGGTGATCGGGCATTTTCGTATTCGCCTGCATCAAACAATTTATCTGCCGAGGCAATTAAGTTGTCGTATTCTGCATTTACCTTTTCAGCCTCTGCATTTTCAGCTTCCTTCGCTGCCAGCTCTTTTAATTTATCCTTGGCTTTTTCCTGTTGTTCTTTTGGATACTTCTCCCCCGGCTTTAGAGCAAGGGCAGCACCGTAAGCATCAATGGCTTGATTGAATTCGCCCGCTTCAAAGGAAGCATCTCCTTTAGACAAGGCTGTTTTGTATTTTTCTTCTAATTCTCGTTCCGCAGCTAATTCCTTCTCTTTGGCCGACTGCTCCGATAAGAGTTCATCAATTTTCGCCACCTGCTCGTTTGGATACGATTCTTCTGATTTGACCTCTGCAGCTTCCAGGTATTGAGACCTAGCCTGATCGTAACTTTGGCTCTTGTAAGCTTTGTCAGCCTCGGTAATCAAATTTTTGTAACGCGCCTGTAGCTCTTTGGCTTTGGCCTCTCCTGCTTCTTTTTCAGCCAACTCAGCCAGAATGGTCTCAATTTCGGATAGCTTTTCTTTTGGATAGGTTTCTCCAGGCTTTAAGCCAGCAGCTGTTTTAAAATTGGTGCGTGCCTCTTCGTATTTTTTTCCAGCAAACGACTTATCCGCAGAAGCTATGAGTCGTTTGTAGTTTTCCTCCAATTTTTCCTTGTCGGCCAATTGGGCTATCAATGTTTCGATTGCCTTTATTCTCTCCTTGGGATAGTTCTCGTCTGGTTTCACCTTCGAAGCTGCCTCATATGCCGTTTTCGCTCCTTCGTAATCTTCGGCATCATACGCCTTATCTGCCTTTGCTATCTGTTCGTTGTAGCGAGTATCCAGCTCTTGCTGTTTCTTGGCGTTTTCGGATTCTTTTGCCTTCTCTGCAACCAATTTGTCAATAGCATCCATCCGCTCCTTTGGATACTTCTCCTTTGGCTTGAGGCGCAATGCTTCTTTATAATCCGCCTTAGCGATACTGTAGTTTTCTGCATCAAAAGCGTTGTCTCCACTAACGAGCAAGCCCGCATATTGATTTTCCAGGGCTTCCTTGCTTGCTGTTTCCTTCTGCCTATCCGCCAGCAACTTATCTATTTCGGAAATCTTGTCTTTGGGATAAGCCTCACTGGCAAAAATGGCTTGAGCCAGTTCGTACTTCTTTTTGGCCCCTTCGTAATCTTCGTTCTTAAGGGCTTCGTCTCCCGTAGAAATCAGTTTATCGTACTCACTCTTTTTAGCCTGTTCAGCTTCTTTGTTCTTAGCCAGTTCAGCGGCAATCCTATCAATTTCAGCTATACGTTTCCCAGGGTGCTCTTCCTGTGATTTGATGGCCTTTGCTTCCTGATAAAACTTTTTTGCCTCTTCGTACTTTTTGATATCAAAGGAGTTGTCAGCTTTCGCAATCAAGTCTGTATACTGCTTGTCCTTTTCCGCTTCCGCAGTATTTGCATTGGCCTGCTCCGCGATAATCTTATTGACCTCGGCAAGTTTGTTCTTTGGGTATTTCTCATCAGGTTTTACCTCTAGGGCCAATTCATAATTGGTCTTGGCTTCAGCATACTTTTTGGAAGTGAAAGCTTTTTCTGCTGTAGTGAGCGCTTTTGAATACTTTTCATCCTTCTCTTGATCGGCCTTCACCAGGGCTTCAATTTTCTTCAATTGGTCTTTTGGATACTTTTCGCTCGGCTTGATATTAGAGGCCGCTTCAAAATGATCCTGAGCCATGAGATAATCTTTTTCTTCTAGTGATCTTTCGGCATCGGCAATCGCCAATAGGTAGTCTTGTTCTCTGGATTTTTCTTGCTGTTCAGCCTCTTTCAGCTTACGGGCAATATCCTTTTGGAGTTTGTCAAGTTTCTCCTTCATAGAACGGGTGTGTTCCCGATCGTAATCAAAATTACCAAGGTCGCTATCAAAGTAAACTTTACCAATAGGCTTGTCCAGAATGGAGACATCCAACCCTTCCATTTCCTTAAAAAGCTCTACCTGAAACCCGCCAAATTCAAATCCAAAGGAAGCGTCTTCTGCTGGTACATTTTTTGTATTGACACTCAATCGCTTGGCAACATACCCTGCTTTAGAAAATTCAATCAGATAATCAAAACCAAAATCGAGAGTAAAATCAAATCGACCATTTTTTCCCGTAATGGTCTTATTAACCGTTTTGCCATCTTGAATGAGGGTTACTGTTGCTCCTTCTAATCTCCCTTTGGCAACCTTAACCGAGCCATCAACGGCAAGGTTATTTTCACCTCCTTGTGCGAATCCTTGACTCATGCCAATGACCAGCACAGCTGCAATCAGCACCAGCTTTGAAAGAAAAACATATGTTATTCGGAAAGTTGCTTTCATGTACAGGACGGAACCATCAAAACTAAACTGATGCCTGCCTAATTTATTGTCAAGGCATCATTGTCAACAGTTCCAACACAAAGATTTTGCCAAGCAGTCATTTGACCAGATCTGAGACCTGACAAAGTTAGTGGAATGTGCTAAATTCGGAGCAATTAAACACAAGAATTTAATGATTCTTAACCGTAACAAATAAAGTTTATCGGGTATGACGAAAATTGCTGTATTGGGAGCTGGTTTAGTGGGAAAAGCCATTGCGTACGATCTGAGCCAAAATTACGATGTCACCAGCATTGATTACAACCCAAAAGCCTTGGAGTGGGTAAAATCAAATACCGCAGCACAGACCCAACAAGCTGACCTGTCCGCCAGTGGGAACATCACTACTCTGGTTGCCCCTTTTGACTTGGTGGTCATTGCCGTTCCAGGCTTCATGGGATACGCTGTACTTGAATCCGTGCTAAAGGCCGGCAAGAATGTGGTGGACATTTCATTCTTTCCTGAAGACGCCACTCCCCTTCATGCTGTTGCTCTCGCAAACAACTGCACTGCCATTGTCGATTGTGGCGTTGCTCCGGGAATGAACAATATTTTGTTGGGTTATCACAATGAGCGAATGCAGGTGGAACAATTTGAATGTCTGGTTGGTGGGCTCCCCAAAATAAAAGTTCCCCCTTTTGAATACAAGGCTCCTTTCTCTCCTCTTGACGTGATCGAAGAATACTTGCGACCAGCTCGTTTTTTGGCCAATGGTCAACTGGTAACGAAGCCGGCCTTATCCGAACCAGAGATACGCCATTTTGAACCGGTGGGTCCGTTGGAAAGTTTTTTAACGGATGGATTGCGCTCCTTGCTCTACACGATGAAACACATTCCGGATATGAAAGAAAAAACGTTGCGATACCCAGGACACGTTCAATTGATTGGCGCGTTTATCGCTGCGGGCTTTCTGGATGAACAACCGGTAGAAGTTAATGGCCAGTTTGTTGTTCCTCGAGATGTTACGTCCAAATTGCTGCTTGAACAATGGCGATTGGGCCCCAACGAACCGGAATTCACCATTATGGAAGTCAACATCAATGGCCAACAAGACGGTGCCCCGATGAACATTTCTTATCACCTCTATGATGAATTTGACACGAACACCCAACTTTCTTCCATGGCCCGCACTACCGCTTTTACTTGCACTGCAGTGGTGCAACTTTTGCTGAATGGATCATTTGACAAGAAGGGTGTGTTCCCTCCAGAAATTGTCGGCCAGAAAACTGGTTGTTGCGAACAGGTGCTGGAGTACCTAAAAGCGCGCAACATTCATTACAATTTGACGACTAAAGCTGGCTAAAGGCAGCTTTTTTTACTTTTTCTCTCGTCATAAAAAACTTTCTTTTCCGTGATATTGCTGTGATCATCGGGATGTACTTTTGTTTCCGGCTGATTTTTCGTGATTTTCAAAATAGTATTCTATTTTTATGGTGGATTAACAACCCGCTTTTTCACATTCTCTCTCTCAGCTTTTATTTATTGAACTTGGTTCAACCGGCCACTGATGGTTTAGGTTGAACTCTAACGTGTAATACGCTTATGACGTCAAAACCTTCTTCCAAACACATTGTAATCATTGGAAATGGCATCTCGGGAATTACTGCTGCCAGGCACATTCGAAAACGGAGCAATCATTCCATCACGGTAATTTCAGCTGAAACGGATCATTTTTACTCTCGAACTGCTCTCATGTATATTTACATGGGGCACATGAAATATGAAAACACAAAACCATATGAAGATTGGTTTTGGGAAAAGAACAACATTCAACTCAAAAGGACTTTTGTCAAACAGGTAGACACAGCCAACAGTCAACTTCATTTTTCCGATGGGGAAACTATGGCTTATAATGACCTTATTCTGGCAGTCGGCTCAGCTCCTAACAAATTTGGCTGGCCCGGACAGGATCTAAACGGTGTTCAGGGGCTTTTCAGCTACCAGGATTTGCAATTGATGGAGGCGAACACCAAAGACATCAGGCAAGCAGTGATTATTGGTGGAGGATTGATTGGCATTGAGATGGCAGAAATGCTCATCAGTCGGGGGATTAAAACTTCCTTTCTAGTGCGTGAATTTAAATTTTGGCGCAAGGTGCTTCCTCCCGAAGAATCTGAAATGGTCGGAAACCATATTTTAGAACACCACATCGATTTGCGCCTTGGAACGGAGTTGGAAGAAATTCTGTCTGATGAAAATGGGCGTGTTCGGGCCATAAAAACGAAAGATGGAGAAGAAATCCCTTGCCAGTTTGTGGGCCTTACCGTTGGTGTTCATGCCAACATCGACTTTTTAAAGGACAGTGCACTGGAATTGGGACGCGGCATTAAGGTCAACGAATACCTGGAAACCAACGTGCCCAATGTTTATGCCATCGGTGACTGTGCCCAATTTGAGAAAGTTATAGAAGGGCGAACTCCTCAAGAACAAATTTGGTATACCGGTAGAATGCACGGAGAAACTGTTGCGGCTACAATTTGTGGTGATCGCACCGCTTATGTTCCCGGCAATTTTTTCAATTCTGCCAAACTGTTTGATATCGAGTACCAGATTTATAGCAAATACATGATTCTGCCAGAAGGACTTGAAGAAGTCTTGTGGATTGATGCTAAGGAAAAGCAGGCCATTCGGCTGTTCTATGATTCACAAGACGGCTCAATCATCTGTTTCAATTTATTGGGAGTTCGTTACCGCCACAATGTTTGTGACAAATGGATTACCGAGAAACGCAACATTGAATATGTGTTGACTCACTTGTCAGAGGCCAACTTCGACCCGGAATTCTACAAAAAGAATGAGCAAGCACTGTTAGATGTTTACGAGAAAAAAACGGGGAAACGGCTTAAGCTCCAAAAAAGAAACTGGGCCTCTATTTTAAACCTTTCCTAAGCACTTTCAATTTATACAACCATGCAAATCCTTCAAAAATTAGGGCTTGGCCTATTTATTTCTACCCTGTTGCTCTTTGTGCTCACTTTGAGCATGAGCAATTACCAACTGACGGAATCAGTGTTGCAAGAGGTGGTGACCGATGAGAACCACTATGCTGTTTTAGCTCCCGAGCTGGCTTCCATGCTGGATCAGGAGTATTCCTCCAAGTTTAGCTTCATTGCTGACTTCAAAGGAGTTTACAACGGCATCAACGAGAATTTCAAAGCCAACGGAGAATGGGACAAAGTGATTTGGACCGACTATACCTTCAACATTGTCAAAAAATCGAGCACCG